>Ga0182024_10000017_pt1 | contig 265777 bp, 234 predicted proteins | sample P32metaG_FD_120480 | JGI IMG/M metagenome (GOLD analysis project Ga0182024, IMG submission 120480) | Permafrost microbial communities from Stordalen Mire, Sweden - P3-2 metaG (Illumina Assembly) | ecosystem: Environmental > Terrestrial > Soil > Wetlands > Permafrost | place: Sweden: Stordalen... | reverse complement strand
GTCGGCTTCTCGGAAGTGACAGCTGCCGACCGTTGCCCAGCCGATCACGCCACGACCGCCGCAACCTTCCGCCGCTTGTACCACGCCAGCAACAGACGCGCCAGCAGCAGCACGCCCAGCACCAGGGTAAATCGCAGCGGGCTCAGCACCCCCGGTTTCACCTGCCACCAGTAGTGAATCACCCCGCAAACAGCCGCCGCATACACCAGCCTGTGCAGCCTGTTCCAGTTCTTGCCGCCCATTTTACGAATCGCCCAGTTGGTCGACGTCGCCGCCAGCGGCAGCAGCAGCAGCCACGCAGCCACGCCCATGGTAATAAACCGCCGCTTCTCAATATCCGCCACCATCGCATGCACATCGAACCCCGCATAGAGCGCAACATAAGTCAGCAAGTGCAAGGTGCCGTAGAAGAACGCAAACAGTCCCAGCAGTCTGCGAAACTTGATCAGCCAGCTCAGGCGCGGCGCCAGCTTCCGCAGCGGCGTAACCGCCAGCGAGAGAATCAGCAGCAGCAACGTGTTATAGCCCGTCGTGAGCTCGATGTTCGACGTCGGGTCGGGCCCCAGCGTATTGGTCAGGGCCTCATAAACCAGCAATCCCGCCGGCCCCAGGCAGGCCGCCCAGGTCAGCGTCTTGAGCAAAATAAGTGTCGATCGTTTCATAGTGGGAAGAAAGTGCAGTCAAGGTTGTATGCGGAGTCGGGGATATGAGCGCACTTAGCTCTGAAAGTCATCCTTGCGTTTCGAAACATTCCACAAGAGGAGCAAGGCGCAGAAGCGATTCCTTAATCCCTGGTCCCTGTTCCCTGCCCTCAAAAGTCTTTCTTCAGGTTCATCCCGTTATACAGCGAAGCCACCTGCTCCCCGTATCCATTGAACATCAGCGTCGTCCGCCGCTGCGCGTAGAACGGCAGCCCGATCCGCCGCTCCGTCTTCTGGCTCCAGCGCGGATGGTCCACATTCGGGTTCACGTTCGAATAGAATCCATACTCATTCGGCGCCTGTTCATTCCATGTCGTCGGCGGTTCCTTGTCAAGAAAACGCACCGCCACAATCGACTTCGCCGACTTGAATCCATACTTCCACGGCACCACAATCCTCACCGGCGCGCCGTCCTGGTTAGGCAATACCTCGCCATACAGTCCAAAAGTCAGCAGTGCCAGCGGATGCATCGCCTCATCCATGCGCAACCCTTCGGAGTAGGGCCAGAAGATCGTCGACTCGCTCGCCCACTTCTCCACATGCTTGTCGTAATAGGAGAGAAACTGCACGTATTTCGCCGTCGAAAGCGGCTCGCACTGATTGATGAATTCCGAAAGCGAATATCCCACCCACGGAATCACCATGCTCCACGCCTCCACGCAGCGGTGCCGGTAGACGCGATCCTCCAGCGGGCGCAGCTTCAGAAGCGTATCGATGTCGAAAGTCTTCGGATTTTTGACCTTCCCGTCCACGCGAACGGTCCAGGGGCGCGTTGGCAGGCCGCCGGCATTCTCCGCAGGCTGATTCTTCTGCACGCCAAACTCGTAGAAGTTGTTGTAGTGGGTAATGTCCTCCAGGCTGGTCAGGTCCTCGCCCGTGGTGGTCAGCGGGCTCTTTACCGTGTCCAGCTTGCTCCCCGCCAGCGCCGTGATCCGGGGCGAAAACACCTCCGCCAGCCGCTCCGCCCCCAGCGCGGCCGCGCCCGTGGCCGCAATCGTGCCCGCCGCTCCGCGCAAAAAGCGCCTGCGATTCACGTACTGGTCTTTCGAAGAAATTGCCGATGAGGGAATGTCCGAAGGTTTGCGGATGAGCATAAGGTGACCTCGCGCAGGGAAATCTGCAATCGCATCCATTAGACACGACACAGCGCCCTTACGTTACAAGATACGTTTCAAGCCGCCCATCCGGATTCCGGGTCCTCACCTTCCGCAAGACTGGATACCCCGCCCCATTGGCTGCGCTCAGGGCAGGCTCTCGCGCCGCCTGCCCCACCACTGGTGGTCACGCCGCGTTCAAGCCCGCCGACCGCACCCGGAACCGCTTCATCTGAATCGAAAGCGTCCGCTCGATTTTGCGCAGCTCGCCCCGCTCCGAGGGTCCCGCAAACGTTGAAGCCACCCCATGCGCCGAGGCCCGCCCCGTCCGCCCCACTCGATGGACAAAGTCCTCCGCCACCTTGGGCATATCGAAGTTGATCACGTGCGCCACGTTGGCCACGTCGATGCCGCGCGCCGCCACGTCGGTCGCCACCAGCACCCGGTGATGTCCCTCTGAGAAGCTGCGCAGCGCCGCGTTCCGTTGCGCCTGCGATCGATCGCCATGAATCTGCGTCGCCGAGTGGCCGGAACGCGCCAGCCGCCGCGCCACCCGGTCCGCTCCATGCTTGGTGCGCACAAACACCAGAAAGCTGCCCGTCTCCACGCCCAGCAGGTGTTCAAGCAATTCCTGCTTCTTGTCCGGCTCCACTTCAAAGGTGCGCAGTTCCACATTCGTCGCCGGCTTCAGCACAGAGCCAATCTCCACGCGCGCTGGATTGTTGAGATACTTGCGCGCCACTTCCTTCACCGCGCCTTCAAGCGTAGCCGAGTAGCACAGCGTCTGCCGCACTGCCGGCAGCGTAGCCGCAATGCGTGCGATCGCCGGCTGAAAGCCCATATCCAGCATCCGGTCCACTTCGTCAAGCACCAGGATCTTCACTCCGTCCAGGCGCACCAGCCGCCGCTTCATAAAGTCCTCGAGCCGCCCCGGAGTGGCCACAATCAGCCGCGCGCCGCGCCGAATGGCCTCAAGCTGCGAGTGTTCGGCCAGCCCGCCCACCACCAGCGCCACGGTCTGCGACGAGCTGGTGCGAATCGCGCGAAACGCCTTTTCCACCTGCATGGCCAGCTCGCGCGTCGGCAGCAGGATCAGCGCCTGCGCGCCTTTGGTTTCGTTCTTCTGCAACATCTCGACAATCGGAATCAAGAAGCCGAGTGTCTTGCCCGTCCCGGTCTGCGCCGTGGCCAGCACGTCGCGGCCTTCCAGAGCCGGCGGAATGCAGCCCGCCTGCACCGGTGTGGGGGTTTCAAATTGGTTAGCGTCAAGCCGCGCCATCAGCGTGGCAGAAAGAGAAAATTGCGAAAAATGTGTCGTCAAAATGTTTTGCTTCCTTGAAAGGCTCCGCGAGCCGCCACTTTCCATGGGAGGCCTGCAATCGGAACCGGACTCGAGGCGGACACGCATCCTGGTGCGCGTGCAAACCTGCTCTTGAATTTGCGTAAGGGAGAACCGATGAGTCGAACTGAGACTGGCCAACCGGCATTCCAATTGAACGCCACGGCCCGGAGCTGCCACACGCTACATGTAGGCCAAGCGGCACATTGCCGGCCGGCTAAACCCGCTCCTGAACTACCCCGGTTGCATGCTCCAATCCAATATGCCAGTCCATTCAAGGAGGCCGCTCAAGCGAGCTGGATCGCCGCATTCGCCACGACACCTTTTTCGAGGTCCATGACAGAGTCACCGGTTGGGAGACTCATGGGTCTACGCTCTATCACCCCACGAAACAAAAAACCATTTCCTGGGGACCCGATTTCAAGGGGCTTGGGGAAATCTGTGCCAGGCAAACTTGCCGTTATAAAGGCAACTTGCCGCTCACGGCCAAATCACTGAGCGCACGTACAGTGTAGCACACTTTCGCTTTTCTTCCGCCGCACCCCGCCCGTTGGTAATGAGTCAGTTTGAAGAGTACGGGTTTCAAAAGCCTGCCCTGGCGCGCAAGCGCCGTCTGCCCCACCGCAGGTGGCTACCGCTCTTCCATCCGTCCCGTAACCCGCTTGACCAATTCCACTATCTCCGCCTCATTCTTCGCGTCCCCGCCTCGCGGATCCCCGCCAATTCGCCCCATCCGCGCATCCGGCAAGCCCATCCATTGCTTGCGCCGCAAAATGTCGTCGATCTTGTCTTCCGGAATCACCGTGATCGGCTCGCCAATCTGCCTTGCAATCAAATAAGTCTTGCAATAGGTATCCATGATCTCGCACAGCCACTCCGCGTGCGTTGGTGTATCCGACCAGCAAACCACCCCGTGATTCTTGAGCAGAATCGTATTGTGTTCGTGCACAAACGGCAGCACCGTCTCCGCAAACGCCTGCGTTCCCGGCGTCTCATACGGCGCAACTGCCGCCGGACCGATAAACACCTCGTACTCCGGAATCAGCCCCAGGGGCGGCGCCGTTCCCGTCATCGCAAACGCTGTCGCATACGGCGGATGGCAATGCACCACCGCCCGCGCCTTCTCGTTGGCCTTGTAAATTTCCAGGTGCAGCAGCAGCTCGCTGGTCAGCGTCCGGTCCCCGGCCAGAATGTTTCCATCCAGATCGCAAAGGCAAATATCGTCCGTTTCCAGATCGCCCTTGCTCAGCAGCGTGGGCGTGCAGAGCACATATTTCGACCCCACCCGCACAGTGATATTGCCGCCGTTGCCGTCCACATACTGCCGCCCCCACAGCTTGCGCCCCACGCAGACGATTTCCGCTTTCAGAGCCTCCGCATCCGGCGAACGGAAAGCCGTCAGCGGCGAGGAGTCCTCAGCCTTGGGCAACTGCATGGCCTCGGTCACGCCCCGCATCACATCCCTCACCTGCTCCTTGATCGGAGCCGCTGCTTGTTTCATCGTTCCCCTCGCGTGAGCCGCTGCACCCGGACCCTTGGGATGCGAAGAGGGCGCTCACTTTCTCAAATTGTATAGAGCGCCGATCGAGCGGAAGCCACTCGTCATGCGCTATGTCGCCGGCGCCAGCCTCCGCTGCAGCTCCTCCAGCGTCTGCCCCATGGTCTCCGGATACCACAGCAACACCACCAGAAATTGCACCACCGTCATCGCCGCGAAGAACACAAACGGCGTCTGCGTGTTCAGCGAATGCACCACCACCGGAAACTCAAGCGCAATCGCCGTGTTCATGATCCAGTGGCTGGCGTTGCCCACGCCCTGCCCCTTAGAGCGCACCGAGTTGGGAAACACCTCGCCGATATACACCCAGATCACCGCCCCCTGCGACAACGCGAAAAACGCGATATACGTCACCAGAATCCACACCAGCGCCCCCGGATGAGAATGCGTGGCGAACAGCCACGCCACGCCGCCCAGGCATCCCGCCGAGCCCGCCGCGCCCACCAGCAGCAGCGTCTTGCGCCCCAGCTTGTCGATCACCGACATGCCCACCATGGTAAAAATCAAATTCGTAAATCCAATCGCGATCGCCTGCTGGTCGCCGGAAATCTGGCTGAACCCGGCCGACGCAAAAATGTTCGGCAGGTAGTAGAGGATCGCGTTGATGCCCGCCAGTTGATTGAATGCGCCGATCGAAATAGCCAGAAACAGCGGATAGCGATACTTCCAGCGAAACACCCGCTCGTGCGCCGAAGCGTGTTCCTGCTCAAGCGCGGCGCGAATATCGTCCAGTTCCGCTTGCGGGTCCGGCTCGCCCATCAGCTTCAGCACCTCTAACGCTTCGTCGATCTGGTCACGCGAGGCAGACCAGCGCGGACTGCGCGGAATGCCGAACAGCAGCACCAGGAACCCGACCGCCGGCAGCGCCGCCACGCCCACCTGCCAGCGCCATTCCGCCGCGCCCAGGTGCAGCGTGCGAATGCCGTAATTCGAAACGTAAGCCAGCAGAATGCCCAGCACCACGTTGAACTGGAACGTCCCCACCAGCCGCCCGCGCCACTTGGCCGGCGCAAGCTCCGCAATATACACCGGCCCCAGCACCGAAGACGCGCCAATGCCCAGCCCGCCCACCAGCCGGAACACTATCAGCGATGGCCAGCTCCACGCCAGCGCGCTGCCCACCGCCGAAATCACATACAGCATCGCGGTCAGCCGCAGCGTCTCGCGACCGCCCAGCTTTTGCCCGACTACACCCGCGCCCAGCGCCCCCACCACCGTGCCAATCAACGCGATGGCCACCGTCCAGCCCTTGCCCTGCGCACTCAGTCCGTACAGCCGCACCAGCGCATCGATCGCGCCCGAGATCACCACCGTATCGAATCCAAAAAGCAGTCCGCCCAGTGCACCGGTCAGCGTGGCCTTCATCAAGTGAAAGTTGGGTCGCATGGTCTCGTGTTCCTGAAGTTCCAAACCATCCTACAGACCGTCGCCGCAACCGGCAAACCCCGCGCACATCGTCAACAGGCGCGTGAAAACCGCCAAGAAGCCACCGTGGAAGTCACCCCCTCCATCGATCCCAGCTCGATGTCCAGCGTTGACGACCAGGGCAACCGCGCCATCCTGCCCGGACAGCACACCCTGACCCTCGGCGGCGCGCAGTCCCAGGATACCGATGCAAAATCGGATGCCGCCTTCTCGGTGATTGGGTCGGTGGAGTTGCCGAAGTAGTTGGATATGAATCTGACAGAGGGGCGGGTTTACTCCGTAATCACCCGATCGGCCCATTCAACGAGCGATACAAAAATTGTCGGGTTACCAAACTTCGCGCCCCACTGGTCGAGGTCTGTCTGAACCACTCCGCGGGCGCGGCTGCAAGCCCCGCAGGCATATATCTGCACGTGCCGCGTTACAACCTTCGTCAGCGCCTCTTCCAGCGGCGGCCAGCCGACGGGCACTACCGCCGCTGCGACCGACTTCCGCATGAGCGAAACTGCCTCCCCCAGCAGAAAAATCTGGACCGAGTGCCCCGCTTCAGACAGTGCGAGGCCGTGCAAGAAAGGAAAAGCAGCCTTGGTTGGATCGTCTGAGCCCCAGGCGCTCTTCATCATGATGTTCAGAGGCTTATGCTGGATCGTCTGGCCCCAGCCCGACGAGATTCCCAGCAGAGGTAAAGCAGCGAGTTGGCGGAGAAAGGAGCGCCGTGCCATGTGCACCTGCGAAAGATGACCCGCAGTATAGCATTTGAATTCATCATCGAAAGTGAATTTTCTTGGCGACAACGTTCGCTTGACCTGTGCGTTCCAGCCCTGAAAGCTTCCAGAAGCATTCCACCAAGGCCGGAAATCAATCCTTTGGATGCGTCGGTCTCGGGTCCGATTCCGTCGCCGGCTCGCTCCGCTTCCGCCCCGCCCCAATCAGCCGAATCTGTCCAACCACCGCCCCGATCAGCGCCACAAGCAGCAGCAAAATCCCTAGCCCCGTCAGCGCCGGTCCGCCCAGTGCGCCCGGCCCGTTGGTCGTCACGCAGATATTCAGCGTCGCGGCTGAAAGCGGGTAAGCGGCGCTCATCCCCACCGTGCCGTTGCAATATCCAAAGGTCAAATACAAGCCAATTGCCAGCAACACCACAGACGCAATCAGGAAACGGTCGGGCTTCATCGGGGTCTCCTCGCCAAAGTCTTTCGAGGCCAGATTCTACCTCGAATGGCGAGAGACCCTCAATACAGCCGCCGTGGGCTACTCCTTCGGGTAAGACGCTTTCCAGCGCTCTTCCCGCGCTTCTTGGTGATCACCCAGGTTGAGCCGCGTCACAGCCAGGCGTGACGACCCGTCTCGATAGGAAGCGACCGGCTGGAACAACCCGACGATTGCGCACAGTAGCGCCAGGACCAGAAACAACACCCCCACCGTCACCAGCGCCAGGCCGGCCATTGCGGCGGGCCCTGCGGTTGCTATGGAAAGTTGCAGGCTCGCTCCCGAAAGCGGGTAGGCGGCATTGAAAGCAGCCGTGCCAACACCATAATCGAAAATCACAAACAACCCGGCGGCCAGAAACAGAACAGCCAGGAGCATGGGGCCATCAGATTTCATTTGGGTCACCTCATAGGTCTCGTGGGGGCGGGACCTTCCGAGCGCCGTACGCGCCCAATCACCCCACAGAATTCAACACCTTTAGATGCAATCCGCACAGTGAGCGCCGCCCTCCGCCCGGTGAGCACAAACAGAATCTCAAAAAAACGGCGGCAAGAGGATCGCCCCTTGCCGCCACCGGTCTCAACATCAACCGCATTTGCTCTCTGCTTGAAAACTTGTTACTGCTGGGCGCCCGCACCCTGGTCAACCTGGCTCTGCGGAGCGGGTCCCGGGCCCGGCGATCCCGCGCCTTGCGGAGGCGGCGGAGGAGGCGGTCCCTGGTGCCGATCTTGCCTGCCCGGTCCCTGGCCGCCCTGTTTCCAGTCTTCCCGTCCCGGGCCGCCGTCTTCGTGGTCAAAGCGACCCTTCCCTCGGTTGGCCCGGTCCGCCTGCAACTGCTTCCACTGCTCTGGCGTCAGTTTGCCGCGAATGGCCAGCAGAAAACGTGCATTCGCCTTTTCCAGCTCCGCCCGCGCCTGCGCCACTTTGTCGATCTGCGCCAGAATCCCGGCCTCATTCGGCTGGTCCTGGCCCATAAGCGGTTCCATCGCCAGCTCCGCCTTATCCAGGCTGGCCCGCAGGTCGATCAGCTTTTCGCGATGCTGAAGCAGCGTCTCATCCATCGCCTTCCGCTGCTCGTCGGTCAGCTTCAACTGCTCCACGATCTTGGGATTGTTCCACCAGCGTCCGTGGTCGCCCCCGGGCCCGAACGCTCTCTCAATCGGAGGCCGATGTTCCCCAAATCCCATCCCACCGTCCATCCCGCCGCCGCTCATGCCGCCCTGCCCCTGGGCCAGCACCGATCCCGCCATCAATACTCCCGCAATTGCCACACCCAACCGTACCGCCATGCCTGCTTTCATCGTCTTCTTCTCCCTTTCGTACGCTTCAAAATCGCGCTCAACTTTCGTGCCTTCGTTGTCAATCCAATTCGTTACTTGGCTTCATCCATCAGCCGAGCCAGCGGCTCCATCGCGCTCGGAACTTCCTGCGACACGTCCTTATCCACCTTGGCAAGCAAATCCTCTTCGGTATCGCGAGCCTGCTCGGCGGCCACCAGTCGCTGCTGCTCAGCTGCGCGCGCCACCGCCGCAACCCGCGCCGCCTCAACCCGCTGATGATGCTCGTAGACCCCGCCGCCGGCTCCTCCCGCCAACAGCGCGCATCCCAGCGCCCAGCCCGCAGCCAGCCGCCAACGCCGCTGCCCAACCGCCTTCACCGCCATCCGCGACCGGCTCAACTCCGCCTCGCTCCATGCCCGGACACTCGCGCGGAAATTCGTCAGCGCCTGCTCCAACTCGATCTCCCGCACCTCCGCCGCAACCTGTTCCGCCTGCGCCGCCTGCGCGTCCAACTGGCTCGCCCATTTGCTCCTGAAATTCATCGCTTCCCTCCCAGTTCCGCACGCACTTTTCCCACCGCGCGAGACAGGTGCGCCTTCACCGTCCCCTCGCTCAATCCCGTGGCCCGCGCAATCTCGCTCAACTCCTGCTCCTCAACGTAGCGCAGCAGAAACACCGTCCTCTGCCGCTCGCTCAGCCCTTTCACTGCCTGCCAAACCCGCCCCACCTGCTCCCGCGCCAGCATTTGCTGCTCCGCCGAGCGCTCACCGCTCGGCAGCCACTCGCCGGCCTCGTCCAGATCCACCGAGTTGGTCCGCGCATGCCGCCAGAACTGCACGCGCCGATTCCGCCAGTGGTCTTTCTGCAGGTTGATCGCAATCCGCATCAGCCAGGTCATCGCGCTCGACTCCCCGCGAAAGCTCCCCCAGTTCCGATGCGCCTTAAGAAAACACTCCTGCGTCAGCGTCTCCGCCAGGTCCACGTCGCGCGTCGACGCCAGCAGAAACCGGAATATCTGCGGCCGATGACTCGCCACCACCCGCGCAAACTCTTCCGTGGCAGACTCCAATCCCCGCCCGGCCATCGCTTCGGCCGTCGCCCGCGTCATCGTTTCCAATGCCGTTCCCGCTGCCATCACACAGGTAGACGGCCCCTGCGGCTGCAAGTTTACAGCCCCCTCCACAAAACTCACCAATCGCCCGCCCCGGCGACCCCTTCCAGTTCGAGCGCGTAGGCTACTTCTGCCTCGACCCAGATTCGACCCCCAACTCGACCCCCGGCTCCCGTCCCGCCCATCTGGTCTTCAACCGCACCCTCCCCCTCAAAGACTCCTGGGCCAAAATCGAGAAGAAGTCACCATTGCATGGAGCAGACGCTCGCTGATCGCTCGCGCGGGCAGTGTGTCGGTTGCACCAAACGCAGAATATTGTGGCCCTCGATTTCCCGGAGGCAGAATTTTGTAGCCCTCGGTCTCCCGGAGGGAGAAAATGAGAATAGCCCAGGGTGAAGTCCGCCGCGGCGAACGGAACTCTGGGTCAGCATTCCAAACAAATCCTTCCGTCCCGTAGGAACGGAGCGAAACTCCCAACCTTACCTGAACGCCGAATATCTCTTGTCACCAGCAATCCCAGGCCTCAAAACTGAAACCAGGTGCACCAGGCACCAAAACTTTTCGGGAGAATGTTAGGGAAATTCTATGAGCAAAGACGATCACAAAATTGACGCTGACGATCGAACCGTTTTCGACGTTTTGAACGAACGGAAGTACACCGTCGACTATTTCCAGCGCGAATACAGTTGGGAGCAGAAACACATCGAGCAACTTGTAACCGACCTGACGTCGAGTTTTCTCGACGCTTACACCGAAGGCGATTCGCGTCAATCCGTAGAGCAATACAACAATTACTTCCTCGGCCCATTTGTAGTAAGCAGCAAGAACGGGATGAAGAGCATCATCGACGGACAGCAGCGACTGACTTCGCTGACGCTGTTTCTGATTTACCTCAAAAACTTGCAAAAGGAACTGGGCTGGAAAGAATCGATCGAACCACTTGTGTTCTCTGAGAAATTCGGCCAGAAATCCTTCAATATCCAAGTCGAGGAACGCAAGGAGTGCCTAGAGAAGCTCTTTCTAGAAGGCAGCTATGAAACAAAGCCCGACGACGACGAATCAACGGTCAATACGGTTAGTCGCTATGCCGACATCGGGGAGGCCTTCCCTGAAGAAATCAAAGGCAAATCCTTTCCCTACTTTCTCGATTGGTTGAAATATAACGTCATACTCGTGGAGATCACAGCCCACTCAGACGACAACGCCTATGCGATTTTTGAGTCAATGAATGATCGTGGGCTAAACCTGACCTCCACAGAGATGCTGAAGGGATTCCTCCTCTCGCGCTTCAATGAACCCAAGGATCGAGAAAAGGCCAATATGTTTTGGAGGGAATCAATTCAGACTCTTCATCGGCAAAGCAAAGACGAGGATCAAAGATTTTTCCAAGCCTGGCTGCGCAGCCAATACGCTGACACGATCCGCCAAGGGAAGGCAGGTTCCTCGAATGAAGACTTTGAGAAGATCGGTACTCGTTTCCACAGTTGGTTCCGCGACAATCTTTCCAAGATAGGTGTTAATGCTGAATCTCCTGACGATTTCCGAGCGCTTTTGCATGACGAGATGAAGTTCTATCTTCGATCCTACTTGGAAATCCTTGAGGCGCAGACTGCGGAGAAGACAGGCTGGGAAAACGTCTTTTACCACTCTCAATGGGGCATCGCTTACTCTCTCGCCTTTCCATTGATGATGGCTCCTCTGAAATCTACGGACTCTCCCGACCTAACACGCCAGAAGATCAATGCGGTTGCCAAGTTTCTAGAGACATTCGCAGTACGCCGGTCGATAAACTTCCGAAAGTTTGGAGCCAGTTCCATCCGCTACACCATGTTTTCATTAGTGAAGGAAATTCGCGGAAAGGATATTCATTCATTGCGTTCAATATTGAACGCAAAGCTAAGTGAAATGCCGGAGAAATGGGGAGGCATGAGCGAGTTCAGGCTACATGGGATGAATCGCGCTTTTGTGAAGTTCCTTCTCTCTCGTATCACGGGATTCATTGAGCAGCAATCCGGCGGAGCATCGAACTTTTCCTCTTACTACCTGAGTCTCGGGAAGAAGCCCTTTGAGGTTGAACACATTTGGGCAGACAAGTTCGCCGAGCACCGAGACGAATTTGACCAGAGACACGAGTTTGACAGCTATCGCAACAGGATCGGCGATTTGGTCCTTCTTCCGCAAGGCACAAATCAGTCCTACGGGGCCATGCCTTATTCGGACAAGATCGAACACTACGTAAAAGAAAACCTCCTTGTGAAGTCCCTTCACCCGAAGGCCTACAAGAACAATCCTAATTTCCTGACAATGCAACAAAGGCTCGGACTTAAATTCAAAGCGCACAGGTCTTTCAAGAAATCCGACATTGACGAGCGACAAGAGCTCATACAGGAGATTTGCGAGGTAATCTGGGGTCCAAAGGTAATTCCAAAGCCATGAACGAAGACGGGCGGGATTATTGAACATGCAGCCCCCGCTTTTTTGCGCCCCGGAACTCCTATCAGTCGGCAGCCGGCAAGGGCCTGCCTTGCTCGAAGAACTCCCGCAGCTTCCCAGTCGAGCACGGAGTCTGCCCCAGCGCTTCATCCATCCACGCCGGAAGCTCCGAGGCGAGAAAAGCAATTTCGCAGAGTGCCTCCCGCTTCTGAGACCTGGAAGACCTCGAATCTAATTTGCCGAGAATTACAATCCGGCGGCGCACAATGACTGTATGCCAGACCTCGGCCAGACCCAATCCGAGCCCAATCTAAGATGCACCCCCACCCCCCTCCCCCCCAAAAACGCCCATCTCCGACGCACATTCCAGGTCCGGAAGAAACCGTAAGATGTCTGGAATCAAAATACTAAAGTGAAACTCTAAAAGTGGCGCTGTTGTCTCAAAAGCAAAAAACCCCTGAAAAGCATGGCTTTTCGATGAAAGGAAGTCCCATCTTGTCGTTGTTTGAGCGAAAAAGCAGCCCTTCTTGAGTTGAATCTCTGCCCTTGGCATTGAAGCGCTATTCCCTATTCCCTGTTCCCCTGCTATTTCCCAATCACGTCGATCGCCACCGGAATCGTCTTCGGCGGCATGCAAACACTCTTGTCGCACGCCTGAAAGTGCAGCTTCGCCTCCACCAGATGATTGCCGGCCGCCGCCACAATCCGCGCTCGAATGGCGAACTCGCCCGTATACACGCTCAGCTTCGTGCCAGGATCGAGCGGCAGCGTGAATTCCCCGCCCGTGGGATAGTTGGCCACTTCCAGCCGCACGCCCGCGCCTTCCGGGATCGAGAAGGTTGTCGGGATGAGGAACTCGTCCTTGGGCGTATGCGAATTGATATGCAGCCCTGGCGCAACGCGGAAGTGCAGCTCCACCTCACTCGCCTTGCCCGCTGCCAACGTTACCTGCTCAGGAAACAGGTACTCCACTTGGGCACCCTTCAGAATGGAGCGCCCCGGATCGTCGGCCTGCCCCTGAGCCAGCAACCCGGCCAGCCCCAGCACCACAACGGCCACAACCCGAATTCCCGCTTTCATTCCCAGCATCAACTTCTACTTTCTCCGCAACCCGACCGCTAATTCGCTAACTTGCGAACTAGCTATTTCGCTAACTTCGAATTCCCGCCGTGCGCCCTCAAAGCCCGAGGCCTTTAGCTGGAAGCTAAAAGCAAGAAGCTGGAAGCTGCCTTCTCATTCTGCGAGCGCCTTCTTGATGTTTCCCTCGATCTCGTCCTTTGAAGTCAATCCAAGTTGCGCGGCCACCACCGTTCCCTTGCGGTCCACAAAAAACGAAGTCGGCATGGCATCCAGCCCGCCATACGGCGTGCTCAGTGACGCGCCGTCAATCAGCACCGGGTAATCGATGCCCAACTGCTGTGCGGACTTTGCAATGTCTTTCTTTTCGTCGCTCAGCTTCTCACTGTCGTCGCGGTCGATATCGTCCGTCGAGACGCCCAGAATCTCGAATCCCTGCCCGGCGTACTGATTCCGCAATTCAACCAACCACGGCGTCTCAATCTTGCATGGCGCGCACCATGTCGCCCAGAAGTTGATCAGCACCGCCTTGCCCTTGTAGCTGGCCAGCGATACTTTTTTGCCGCTGAGGTCTTCGAGGGCGAAGGCCGGCGCAGGCTTGCCCTTGAGCGGCGAAATATATTGCGGCATGCCGGCCGCCCCATCGGTCATCGGTCCGGGCACCAGTTCGCCCTTTGCGGCGGAGGAAAGTAGCCGCTCGGAAGCTTGCTTTCGGTACTCCCAGTTAGCCCATCCGGCCCAGGCGAACGCGGCCAAGGTGCACAGAACCACAGTCAGAACCAATGAGTTGCGTTTCACGGAAATTCGCCTCACATATTCCATTGTATTCGCAGCGGCGCCTCATCGAAACGACCCGCGCCTGTTGTCGAGCGAGCGAAGAGCCGCGCGGAAACTGATACCATGAGAAGCCAATGAACCCTTCCACTCATGACATGCGGGAGCAGCCCGATTCGGGATCGGCGGCCCTGACCCCGGCGGATCTAGTGCGCACCGAAGCCGCAGCCCTTGAAGCCCTGGCCACGCGCCTTGAAGGTCCCATGGCCGAGCCTTTCGGCCGCGCCGTCGAACTGATCCTGCGCTGCGGCCATGAAAACGGCCGCGTGGTGGTCACCGGCATGGGCAAGAGCGGCATCATCGCGCAGAAGATTGCCGCCACCCTCAGCTCCACCGGCTCTCCCGCCCTGTTTCTGCATCCCGCCGAGGCTGTGCATGGCGACGTGGGCGTCATCATGGCGGGCGATGTCGTGGTCGCGCTCTCCGCCAGCGGCGAAACGGAAGAAATCCTTCGCCTCTTGGCCACGCTCAAGCGCAAGGGCGACGGGCTGATCACCTTGACATGCAATTTGAATTCGACCCTGGCGCAGGCGAGCGACATTGCCCTCGACAGTGGCGTGGAGCGGGAGGCCTGCGGACTCAATCTCGCCCCCACCGCTTCCACCACCACCATGCTCGCACTTGGGGACGCGCTGGCCATTGCCGTCAGCTTGCGCAAGGGCTTCCGCGCCGAAGATTTCGCCGACCTGCATCCCGGCGGCAAGCTCGGCAAGCGCCTGGCCAAGGTACGCGACCTGATGCACTCGGGCGACGCGGTGCCCGTGGTCGCGCCCACCACCCCCATGACCGACGTGATCTACGAAATGTCGTCGAAGAAAATGGGCATCACTACCGTGCAGGACGCGGGCCGGCTGGTCGGCGTCATCAGCGACGGCGATTTGCGGCGGTTGCTTGAGCGCGAAGGCGGCGCTGCCCTCAGTCGCACGGCAGGCGAAGCCATGAACGCGCATCCGCGCACCATCGCCGCCACGGAGCTCGCCGTCACCGCCATCGCAATTCTCGAAGAGCGGAAGATAACTTCGCTGATTGTAGTGGACGCAAACCAAACCGTCGAAGGCGTGCTGCACCTGCACGATCTCTGGGGCGTGGAGCTTATCTGACCGGGACATCTCATGTACGCTGTGAGCCGATGGAAGGGAACATTTAGAATAGAGACTGCCCCAAAATGTCTTGCGTCCGCCGTGGCGGACGGGAAAGCACGTCCACCCATCGCTATGCATCGCTGGTCCAGGCTCTTCATTCCCACACTCCGCGAGGCCCCGGCAGACGCCGAAGTGGCCAGCCACAAGTTCCTGCTCCGCGCCGGCTACATCCGCCAGCTCGGCGCTGGCATCTACAACTACCTGCCTCTCGGCCAGCGCTCGTTCAACAAGATCATCGCCATTGTCCGCGAGGAGATGGATCGGATCGGCCAGGAGTTTTTCCTGCCCGCCATCCTTCCCCGCGAACCCTGGGAGCAGAGTGGCCGCTGGGCAACCATGGGCGAAAACATGTTTCGCCTCAAGGACCGCAAGGGAGCCGACCTTTGCCTGGGCATGACGCACGAAGAAATCATGACCACCATGGCCAGCAACGAATTGAGAAGCTATAAGCAGTTGCCGCAGATCTGGTATCAGATCCAAACCAAATTTCGCGACGAACCGCGTCCCAAGGCCGGCCTGCTGCGCGTGCGCCAGTTCACCATGAAGGACAGTTACTCTTTCGACATCGACAAGGCCGGCCTGGATAAAAGCTACGACCTGCACGATGCGGTCTATCGCAGGATTTTCACGCGCTGCGGCTTGAAATTCGTAGCCGTTGAAGCCGACTCCGGCGCGATGGGCGGATCGCAGTCGCAGGAATTCATGGTCTACACCGACGCCGGCGAAGACCTCATCGCAAGCTGCCCGGTCTGCGGTTGCGCGGCCAATCTGGAGAAAGCTACTTCGCGCCTTGATCCCGTCAACGAGATGGAGGCCACAGGCGACGGCATGCCGGAGCTTGTTTCGACGCCCGGTTGCGCCGCCATCGCCGACGTAGCGGCGTTCTTCAAAATTTCCCCGGCCTCCGACATCAAGTGCGTGGCGTACATGGTTCTCAAGCGGGGCACTGGCGGGAAGCCCGGGGTCCCCACAGACGCCTGGCACGGTGTTGCCGCATTCCTGCGCGGCGACCACCAGGTGAATGAGACCAAACTACTCGGAGCCGTGGGAGGCGCGGACCTGCGCACCATGCAAGCCGAAGAGCTTTCGCAGTTCTTCAATGGCCCAGCCGGATTTCTCGGTCCCGTCGGCCTCAACCCCAACGCAAAGCCGCTCGACCAAGGCCTCTCCGTGGTCGTAGACAAATCCCTTGAAGGCCGCAAGAACCTCGTCGCCGGCGCCAACCAGCTTGACTATCACTTGCGCTACGTGGTGCCGGGCCGCGACTTCACGTGGACTCTGCTCGCCGACATCCGCAGCGTCAACGAAGGCGAAGCCTGCCCGCAAGCTACTCATGACGGCAACCCCTGCGCGGGCAAGCTCGTCGTCGGCAAGGCTGTTGAAGTAGGCCACATCTTCAAGCTCGGATACAGGTATTCCGAGTCCATGGGCGCGCGTGTGCTTGATGTAAACGGCAAAGAAGTGATGCCCATCATGGGCAGCTACGGCATCGGCATTGAACGCATTCTCACCGCGGCCATCGAGCAATCCAACGACCAGAACGGCTTCTGGCTGCCGGCATCCATCGCGCCATTCACCGTGGTGGTCACCGTGACCAACGTATCCGATGCGGCGCTGCGCGAGGCCGGCGAAAAGCTGGCCGCGGAGCTCGAAACCGCTGGCCTGGATGTGCTGCTCGATGACAGAGACGAGCGTGCCGGCGTCAAATTCAAGGATGCGGATCTGGTTGGCATTCCTTATCGCATCAACGTCGGCAAAAAAGCTGCCGCCGGCCAGGTTGAACTGGTGACCCGGGCCACGGCAACCAGCTTGGACGTGGCGCTGGACGAATTGGTTGCGCTGGTGAAGCGGCGGGTGGAGGAAGATGGGCTGTTGGGGGCGATTCCCTCGTAGCGAAAGCTTTCAGCTTCGGGCCGATAACCTTTGGCTGCCGCTGCTTGAATGCGCAGCTTTGGTTTTCGGCCAAGCCTGACTGACCGCGGCAGGGCTAAATGCTAGAGGCCAGAGGCTGGAAGATGAGTATCAAAGGAGCAGCGATGAAGTTGAGAATCAAATGGTCAAAGCCCACGGGAAAACAAGCCTGGGCATCGCTGCTGTTGCGCATCGCCCTGGTCGCGTTTACGGTTGCCGCGCTGGTGGTGATTTCCGTTGGTGGGTATTACTACTTCAAGTATCGCGGCGTTGTGGATGAGCGCCTGAAACAGCCGTTCGTCAATACCGCCAAGATTTTCGCGGCGCCGCGCGAAGTCCGTCCGGGGCAAAAACTCACCGTCCGCCTGATCGCCAATGAATTGCGCGAAGCCGGCTACACCACAGACGGCGCCTCGCAGCCCTCGCCGCTGGGAGCCTACGCGGAGAGCGCGCAAGCCATCACTGTGAACCCCGGCCCGCAGTCCTATCACACGCAGGACGGTGCAACCATCCTCATCAAAGCGGGCGTGGTGGAATCGATCACCGACGATCGCGGCCAGCCGCTGGCCAGCTATGAATTGGAACCGCTGCTCATCACCGGCCTGAGCGAAGATACCAACCGCACCAAACGCCGCCTCGTCACCTACGATGAGATTCCGCCGAACCTGGTGCACGCGGTGCTGGCGATTGAAGACCGACGCTTTTTTGAGCATAGCGGCGTCAACTACTGGCGCCTCATGCAAGCCACCATTCGCGATGTGACCACGGGCCAGAGACAGCAGGGTGGCTCCACGCTGACCATGCAATTGGCGAAGAACTTTTTCCTCACCCCGGAGAAGCGCATCAAGCGCAAGATCATCGAGATCGTCATTACTTTCCAGCTCGAGCACCGTTTCACCAAGCAGCAGATCTTTGCGATGTACGCCAACGAAATCAACCTTGGCCAGCGCGGCAGTTTTTCGATCGACGGATTCGGCGAAGCCGCACAGGCTTATTTTGGCAAGGATGTGCGCCAGCTGAATCTGGCTGAGTGCGCATTCCTGGCCGGTATCATTCAGCGGCCCAATTATTTCAACCCGTTTCACCACCCGGAGCGCACCATCGAGCGGCGCAACCTGGTGCTCGACTCCATGGTGGAAACCGGCGCCATCACCAAGGAGCAGGCCGAACGCGCCAAGGAAGAATCGCTGCATCTTTCGGCGCAGGGCGTAGACGCCAGCGAGGCGCCTTACTTTGTCGACCTGGTGCGCGATCAGCTTACGCAGAAACTGGGCGAGCGCGATTTCAACCGCGAAGGCCTGCGCATCTACACGTCGCTCGACCCCGACCTGCAACAGATAGCCACCGCCGCCGTCGAAGAGACAGTCCCCGCAATCGACGCGCGAATCGATAAAGTCCACGCCAAAGACAAGAAAGCCGGCAAGCCCTACATCTATCCTCAGGTCGCGCTCATCGCGCTCAATCCCCACACTGGCCAGGTTCTCGCCCTCGTCGGCGGCCGCAGCTACGGCAACAGCCAGATCAACCACGCGGTCGCGCACCGGCCCAGCGGATCTATCTTCAAGCCGTTTGTCTTCGCCTCTGCCTTTCAGACCACCGCCGAAGGAACCATGCTCCCTGGCCAGACCCAGTTATTCTCGCCCGTCACCATGCTCAGTGATGAGCAGCAAACCTACGACGAAGGAACGCAAAACGAGTACACACCGCGCAACTTTGAAGGCGAGTTCTATGGCAACATGACCGCCCGTCTGGCTTTAATGCGGTCCGATAACAACGCCACCATCGGCCTCGCTTCCATGGTAGGCTTCGATCGAGTAGCGGCGCTGGCGCGCGAAGCCGGCATTAAGTCGGCGCGCGGCACGCCGTCGATGGCCATCGGCTCTTACGATGCCACGCCGCTCGACATGGCTGGCGCGTACACCATCTTCGCCAACGGCGGCCTGCATATCGACCCATGGATGCTGGCCAGCGTGCGCACGCCGAACGGCGACATCGTCACCGACTACACGCCCACTTCCCGGCAGGTGGTCGATCCGCGCGTCGCCTTTCTAACCACCAGCATGATGGAGGCTGTGCTTCGGGGCAACGGTCGCGATGGCTGCATGATTGCAGGACGTGATTATTGCGGGACCGGCGCCGGTGTCCGCAACATGGGCTTCACGGCTCCCGCTGCAGGTAAGACAGGCACCGACCACGACGCATGGTTTGCCGGTTTCACCAGCAACCTCATCTGCATTGTCTGGGTCGGGAACGACGACTACACCTCCCTTGATCCGGAGAACCGCGGCCGCATCCAGGGCGCGCATGTCGCCGCCCCCCTGTGGGCCGAGTTCATGAAGAAGGCTGTGCAGCTTCCGCAATACTCCGACACCAAGCCCTTCACCCCTCCCGATGGCGTGTCCATTGTCTCGATCGACAAGGCCACCAACCTGCTCGCCGACGCGGCATGCCCGGACGATTACGATGCCGCCTTCCTCAATGGCACCGCGCCCACCGATACCTGCGACCATCCGCCCGACCACCGCAACCTATTTCAAAAAATCTTCGGCCTGGGCAAGCCCCCCAACTGATTCACGCTCACGGTCAGCCGTCGATCTCGCTGCCGTCCGGCATCGGCTGGCACACCCGGCACCAGAACGTGACACGTGCGTCCGGCCCCTGGATCCGCATCCGAATCCGCTCGCCGCACCGCCGGCACGGTTCCCCCTTGCGTCCGTAAACCCACATGCTGGCGCTCGGATCCGATTCATGCGTGGTGCGGCGCTTTCGTCCGCCGTAGGTCACAATCGCATCGCCGGAATCTTCCATCACATTCGCGGCCACCAGCCTTTGCGATGTGAGAATCATGCTCTGCACCTGCTCCGGTTGCAGCGCCGCCACTTTGCAAAACGGATTCACGCCCGTCACAAAACAGATTTCCGACTTGAACACATTGCCCACGCCGGCCAGCACGCCCTGGTGCAGCAACACGTCCGCAATTTCCTCGTCGCCGCGCGCCCGCAACCGCCGCGACGCCTCATGCGCGTCGAACGCCTCGCTGAGCACATCGATTGCAGGTACCGGAATCCTCGCCGCGCGCGCCAGTTCCTCAGGCTTCAGCATTTTCGCCACCGGCACCCGAAACCCAATCGCGAGATAGTCGCTGTTCTCGACCACAATGCGCATGTTCGCGCACGGCTGCTGCCATCGCTCGCCGGGCCTGTAAATGTGCCAACTGCCGCTCATCAGCATATGCGTCGCCAAGGTGCCCCGGCCCGAAAAATGAATAAGTACCCATTTGCCGCGCGACTCCACCTGCTCCACGGTCTGTCCGGTGAGCGGCGTGTCTTCGTGGAAGCGCGTGAGCAGCGGGAACGTCGAGCGGAACGCGGTCACCGGTTTAGCCGCAAGCGCGCGCCCGAGCGCGCGTGCCGTGCGAAAGATCGTGTCTCCCTCAGGCATCTCTATTGCACCTCTCCGGCGTGTGTCTCGTGAGCCTGTCGCACAACCGGCAACAGGATGCGACGCAGGTGCATGCCCAGCGGACCGGGATGAAAACCCGCATCCATCAGAAACCGCGCCATGGGATGCGCAGCCACCGGCTGCCCGTTGATGGTGGTGATGAGCACACCCTGATGGCCGCCGCCGTGCAGCCGCTGCTGACCCCAAGCACACAGGAAATGCGCCAGCCCGGCCGCGGCCTGCGACCGCTCAGGCTCCTCCGCGGGCAAAAAGACAAGCACATTCGGATTGCCGCGCCTGAGCCACGCAACCAATTGACCATTGCGCAGAATCACTTCAGCATAAGCGGCGCGCGTGAGCAATCGTGGCGCGCTTTGCCACCCCGCAGACGAAGACCTGTCTGCGGGGACCCCGGCATCCGCGTCTTCATCGGCCACCGGCAACTCCGGCCAGCGCAAAACCGATCCGTAGGGGTTGGCCGGATCCGCCGCAGCCAATTGCACAAACTCCGGCTTCTCCTGCGGCGGCGCATTGCGCAACTGGCGCAGCAAGTCAATCGCCGCCGGCAGCGCAAACTGCGTTGCGCCCAAACCGGCTACAAAGTATCCGCGGCGAATACGGCCGCTCTCTTCCAGCGCTTTCAGCACGTCATACACCGCGCTGAATCCGCCCGGAACATTCTCCGCAGCCACCGATTCCCTCATCAACACGCCATAGCGATTCAGCAGTTGCAACGCTAGTGCGTGACTCGCCTCCGTCGCGGTATGCGCGCCTTCCATTCCCTTTTGCGCCCGTATCGAAAGCAGAGACCAGCGCCCTTGCGCTGTCGGCGGCGTCGTCTTCCGCGAACGGAAAACGGTTCCCGTTTGCAACCGCCGCGGCGCGCGCGCGCTCTCCGGCCTGGCGATATAAGCCCGCAACGCATGCAAGGAATCATTGGTGATCAGGCCGCGCCACACCAGGCTCCAGAGCGCCTCGATGGTCTCGCCGGGATAGCCGCCACCCGCGGCCTGGTGCAGCGCGTCAAAAAAGCTCGCGCCCGCGGACTCAAGCACGGCAAGCAGTTTTTCCTCGCGCTCCGTCAGCGGCTCAACCAATGGCCGCTGCTGCATCAGCAACGGCAGCTTGTCGGCGAGAAACAAGGCAATGCGCCCATCGCGCTCGCCGATCGGTTCCACTCCCGTCCAGGCCACTTCGCCCGCGGCAATCAGCGTGTCCAGTCCCGCGGGCGCATACTCCGCAATCCGCGCCGGAAATATCGCGCTCTCCAGCAGCGAAGCCGGCAACGGCGCGCCTTGCAGGCTTTCGATTGCATCGAGCAGCCCATCCAGATTCCCATGCCCGCTGCGCCTGGGCGTCAGCAGGCCTTGCCAGTGCGTTAGGAAGCGAGCCAGCGTGTGCTGTTCCACCGGCTCAACTTCGCGGCGCAACCTGGCCAGCGATTTGCGGCGAATCAGCCGCAACATCTCCGCATCGCACCACTCGCGAGTAAGTCCCCCGGGCTGGAATCCGGGTCCCCCAGCGACAGGTCTTCGTTGCTGGGGTAAGAATCCACCCTCAAGCACACGCCCCTCGTGCGCGAGCAACCGCAGCGCATTCTCGACCGCCGCCCCATCCAGCGCCAAACGATCCGCGGCCTCGCGCAAAGTAAACGGTCCATGCGTGCGCGCATAGCGGCGAATCAATTCCAGCACCGGCTGCGCCACTGGCTCCAGCAGCGCCGCGGCCAAGCCCGGCGGAAGCGGAATCCCCAGCCCATCGCGATAGCGCGCCGCATCTTCGGAAGCAATCAACCGCTTTTCGCCGGCAATGCGCAGCTCCAGCAAACGGCGCGAACGCAGCAACCGGTCCACGTGCTGCAACAAATCCGGCGAGGCCACGCGACGCGCCAATTCCTCGCGCGATAAATCTCCCAATCGCAGGCAAAGATCGTGGATCCCATCCGCCGAGCGCGCGCGATAATCCTCCGCCAGGCATTGTGCAATCTCTTCCACCTCGCTGATCGCATCCGCATCCAGCAGTTCGCGCAGATCAGCCTCGCCCAGCAATTCACGCAACTGATCCTGGTCGATGGTCAGCGCTTGCGCGCGCCGCTCGGCCAGCGGGGCGTCGCCGTCATACAGAAAATTGGCCACGTAGCTGAACAGCAACGACGCCGCAAACGGCGAAGGCTTCTGCGTGTCCACAACATGCACGCGGAGCTTCCGCTCTTCTACTTCCTTCAGGATCTCGATCAGGGAAGGCATATCGAACACATCCCGCAGGCATTCGCGATAGGCCTCCAGCAGCAGAGGAAACGATGGGTAACGCGCTGCCACGCGCAACAAATCATAAGAGCGCTTTCGCAATTGCCACAGCGGCGAGCGCGCATCGGCGCGGCGGCGCGGCAGCAGCAGCGCGCGCCCCGCGGCCTCGCGAAACCGGCCCGCGAACAGCGCCGTCGTGCCCAATTGCCGCAGCACCAGCGCCATCACCTCGCCGGGCTCAACCAGAAACCAATCCGGATCCGGCGGCTCATCGGTGTCCGGAAAGCGCAGCACAAATCCGTCGTCGCCCCACAGCGTCTCAACTTCGGGGCCGCCCGCCGCATGGATTCGGGCGCTCACGGCCATGGCCCACGGAATATGAAGGCGACTGCCAAACGGCGTCAGCACGCACACACGCCAGTCGCCCAGCTCGTCGCGGAAGCGCTCGATCACGATCGACCGATCGTCCGGCACCGAACCTGTCGCCGCCTCTTGATCGGCAAGAAACTGCATCAGGTTCTCCGCCGCTCCCGGATCAAGATCGTGCTCCTCCACCAGTCGCGTCAGCGCGGCAGGCTTGGGCAGTCCGCGCAGCTCGCGCACCAGCGCGCCGATGCGGCGGCCAAATTCCAGCGGCCGTCCGGGGCCATCTCCTTTCCAGAACGGCATCTTGCCCGGCTCGCCGGGAGCGGGCACCACCAGCACGCGGTCGTGCGTAATCTCCACAATCCGCCACGTGGACGCGCCCAGAATGAAAGTCTCATTCGAATGGCTCTCGAAAACCATCTCCTCATCCAGCTCGCCCACGCGCACCGCTTTGCCTTCGCTGTAGGCTAGAAAAACTCCATACAATCCGCGGTCGGGGATCGTGCCCGCGTTCAGAATCGCCAGCCGCGCCGCGCCGTCGCGCGCCGTCACCACGTTGCGTATGCGGTCCCAGGTAAGCCGCGGCCGTAGCTCAGCGAACTCGTCGGATGGATAGCGCCCGCTGAGCAAATCCAGCACGCCCTCGAACACCGCGCGGCTCAACCCGCCGAAAGGCGCCGCGTGGCGGACCAGATCGAACAATGCATCGACGCTGACTTCGGGCTTCGGCAACTCTGCGTCGGTCTCCGCCAAATTCTGCTCGCCCAACTTTCGCTCCGCAGTGAGATCCTTCGCTCGCCGCGCCGTCTTCAGCACTTTCGCTTTTCGCGGCGCGGCCATTCCCGGCGGATGCGCCACCGTCGCCACCAGTTGCTGCGCCAGCACGTCCAGCGGATTGCGCGGGAACCGCGTCGACTCAATGTGCCCCTCGTGCATCGCGCGCGTAACGGCTGCGCAGGCCACCAGATCGGCGCGATACTTGGGAAACAGAATCCCCTCGCTCACCGCATCCACATGGTGCCCCGCGCGCCCAATGCGCTGCATTCCGCTCGCTACCGACGGCGGCGCTTCAATCTGGATCACCAGGTCTACCGCGCCCATGTCGATGCCCAGTTCCAGCGTCGAGGTGGCGCACAGCGCGCGAATCTGCCCCGCCTTCAATTGCTCCTCGATCACCGAACGCTGAGCCGCCGCCAGCGAGCCGTGATGCGCGCGCGCAATCGGTTCCCCGGCCAGCTCATTCAATGCGCCCGCCAGCCGCTCAGCCACCTGGCGGCTGTTTACAAACAAAATTGTCGAGGTGCGCTCGCGAATCAATTCCAGCAGCCGCGGATGAATCGCATTCCAGATCGAAACCCGTCGCGGCGCCTGCGAAGCCGGGCCGCTGGGCAAATACTCCTGCTCGCCCAGCCGCGCCATATCCTCGACCGGTACCTCGATCCGCAGCTTCAACTGCTTGCGCGCGGTCGCGTTCACGATCGTGACCGGCCGGTAGCGCAGTTGCGGCGCATCTGCGGCGTCAGCCGACCACTGCGCCTCCACCATCTCAGTCCCCAGTCCCTCAGTCCCTAGTCCCTCAGTCCCTAGTCCCTGTTCCCTGCCGGGGTCTGCGTTCGTTGCAGGGGGGGCGAGCGGTCTGTGCTCGCTGGGGTGGCTGTTCCCTGTTTCCTGATCTTGCACACCGCCCAGAAATCGCGCCACCTCTTCGAGCGGTCTCTGCGTAGCCGACAGCCCGATGCGCTGCAGCCGCCGCCGGGTCAGCGCTTCCAGGCGTTCCAGCGTGAGCGCCAGGTGCGCGCCTCGCTTGGTCGGAACCAGTGCATGAATCTCATCGACAATCACCGTATCCACCGTGCGCAACGCCTCGGAAGCCTGCGACGTCAGCAGCAGATAAAGCGACTCCGGCGTGGTAATCAATATCTCCGCCGGATGCCGGGCAAAGCGCGCCCGCTCCTTCTGCGGTGTATCTCCCGTGCGCACGCTGATGGCCGGCTCGCGGAAGGCCACGCCCATCCGCCGCGCCATGTTGGCCATGCCGGCCAGCGGCGAACGCAGGTTGCGCTCCACGTCCACGGCCAGCGCCTTCAACGGCGACACATAGACTATGCGGCAACCGGGCCCATGCCCAGAGGGTGCAGCCTGCAGCATCAGCCGGTCCAGGCACCATAGGAACGCCGCCAGCGTCTTGCCTGTCCCCGTCGGCGCCAGAATCAGCGCGCTCTCCCCGCGCGCAATCACCGGCCAGCCCATGCGCTGCGGCGCGGTCGGCGCATCGAACACGGCTCGAAACCACTCCGCCGTGACCGGATGAAAACAAGCGAACGGATCGCCGGCCGAAACCGAGGCAGACACTGGGTCCGAATGGGTTTGGGCCGAGTTAGGAAAATCAGCGGACATTCTGTCCTGAGAATAGCGCGTCATGCCAGCGAAGAGGAAGCGAAGAAATGGGGGCCAAGAATATTGCCGCAATACAGGCAAATTTCTGCGGCAGCAGCATTTTGGCCGTGACACAACCACCTGCTACGCCTTTTAACGCGCACTCAGCGGATACGCTAAGCTAATCTTTGCCGGAAGCGACCATGCGAGACCATTTGGCCACACTCCTCGACGACTTCCGCCGCCTCGGCCGCGATGTCGCCGTGGTTCGCTACCAGGGCAACCGGCGCAGGGTCTCGTCGTACGAAGACATCGCGCGACTGGCCGGCCGTTTTGCCGCCTTGCTTGCCGAGCGGAAGGTCGAGCCCGGCGATCGCGTGCTGCTTTGGGCTGAAAACAGCGCGGATTGGATCGCAGCCTTTTACGGCTGCGTACTGCGCGGCGTGCTTGCCGTTCCTCTCGATGCCGCCGGGACTTCGGATTTTGCCGCGCGGGTCGCCGCCGACGTCGCGCCCAGGCTGGCCGTCGGCGATGCCCTGCTGCTGAGCCAGCTGCCGTCAACATGGCCCACCCTCGCATTTGAAGATTGGCTTACGTCACTTCCCGCGGAAGAAGCCGGCCCTGTTACAGGCCTCTCCAGGGAAACGCCGCTGCAGATTCTCTTCACCTCCGGCACCACCGGCGAACCCAAAGGCATCGTGATCACCCACGGCAATGTCCTTGCCAGCATCGGTCCCATCGAGGATGCGTCCCAGCCCTATCTGCGCTATGCGCGTCTCATCCATCCCCTGCGCATTTTGCATACGCTCCCCCTGAGCCACGTCTTCGGTCAGACGATGGGCCTTTGGGTTCCATCCATTTATGCCGCAGAGGTTCACTTCGAAAATCGGCTGGTGGCATCGCGACTCATCGAGACCATCCGCCGCGAGCGCATCTCCGTTCTCGCCGCGGTGCCGCGCGTGCTGGCTCTTCTCAAGGCTCACCTCGAAGCAACCCTCCCCGGCCTCTCCGAGCGAGTCATAGACCCGCTTGGCAACGCAACCGATGTCCGCGGCGACGGGTCCTCGTCGCTGAGATGGGCAACCGTCGTTTCCGTCTGGAAGCATTGGTGGCGCTTTCGTGACGTCCATCGCGCCTTTGGCCTCAAATTCTGGGCGCTCATCTCCGGCGGGGGAGCGTTGGCCGCCCCGGTGGAGAAATTCTGGAATCGAGTTGGCCTGGTGGTGGTCCAGGGTTACGGGATGACCGAAACCACCGCGTTGATTACCCTCAATCACCCCTTCCACGTGGCGCAGGGAACCATCGGCAAACCGATTGCGGGCCGGGAAGTCAAGCTGGGCCCGGATGGCGAGGTCCTCGTCCGCGGCGATGCAATCTCCGCCGCAACCTGGTCCGGCGGTACACTGCATCCGCGCGGTAGCGAGTGGCTCGCCACCGGCGACCTGGCCGAAACTCAACCCACCGGCGAGCTGCGCTTTCTGGGCCGCAAGAGCGAGGTGATCGTCACCTCCTCCGGCCTGAACCTGCACCCTGAGGATCTGGAGGCAGCCATTGAGCAGCAGCCGGGAGTGGCAGCCTGCGCGGTGGTGCCGATTGAAACAGCCACCGGCCCCGAGCCCTGCGCCGTTCTCGCCTTTCGCGGCAGCACCGAACAGGCCGCGGCCGCCATTGAGCACGCCAACGCGCGCCTCGCGGAGTTTCAACGATTGCGTCGCTGGCAGTTGTGGCCCGAGCCCGACCTGCCCCGTACCTCTACCGGCAAAGTCCGCCGCCACGCGGTGGCCAGGTGGCTGGCGGACACTCAAGCACAAGCAGAGCAAAACTGGATAGAGTCCGCGAACGGAACCCTGGCGATGGCAAATGCCGACTGGCTGCTGACGCTCATCGCGCAAATCACCGGCGAAGCCGCTCCGAACGACGACGCCCATCTGCGCCTGACCGAAGACTTGCATCTCGACAGCCTGGGCCGCGTGCAGTTGGCTGCGGCGATTGAGGCGCGCATGGGAATCTCTGCCGATCCGGAGAACGTCGGCCTCGACCAGGCACAAACACTGGGAGACCTGCGGCGCTTATTGGCCGCGGATCCCGAGCCGATTGCAACCCAGCAAGCAGAGGCCACAAACCCACACGCCCCCCAACATCAGCGTCCGGGTGCCCCAGGTCTCCCTTCTGAGACCTGGGAAACCACAAAAGCCGACGCACCCTCTGCCCCGTCCACCCCGCCGCCACACTTGCCCACCGCAAACTACATCTATCCGCACTGGCCCTGGTGGTTGCCTTTCCGCGGTCTGCGCATTGCTTTCCTTGAAGTCTTGGTGCGCCCCCTGGTCTGGTTCCTCGCTAACCCAACGGTCATCGCGCCTAGCCGGCTAAGCGCCGCCGAGCCCATGCTGATCGTCGCCAATCATGTGACGGCTTTTGACGGCCCGCTGCTCGAATACGCGTTGCCCGGCTCCATAAGAAGATGCATGGCGGTCGCCATGTCCGGAGAGATGCTCGATCATTATCGCCGCTTCCGTAGTCTCGACCCTCTCCGTCCCGCAGGCCGGTTTTTTCTCCCCGGGCCGATGTTCTACTTTCTCGTTACGGCGCTCTTCAATGTCTTTCCCTTGCCCAGGCAGCGGGAATTCCAGCGCAGTTTTGCCCATGCCGGCGAGGCGCTCGACCGCGGATTTCATGTGCTGGTCTTTCCTGAGGGAGCGCGCTCCGAGTCCGGCACTCTGGCCCGCTTCCGACCCGGCATTGGCTTGCTCGTCAAGCAATCGCAGGCGGCCGTGCTGCCCATGGCGTTGCTCGGCCTGGGCGATTTGAAAACCCGCCGCCGAGGCTGGTTTCGCTCCGGCACCGTCGAAGTGCGGGCAGGCCAACCCATCCGTTTCGCGCCCACAGACACCGAAGCCGCCATTACCGCCCGTTTGCACGCCGAGGTGGAGAAGTTGCTCAACGGCTGAAAGTTGCCGCTGCCCTGGACCGCCAATAGGAGAGATGTTACAGTCCGCAATTCAGCGCCCCGACCATGTACAGCAGACATGGAAATGCTTTAGCCTCAAACTCTCATTGCCCATCGCGGAGGAAGCCCGATGAATCCTCAACCCTCGACCGATGCAGCCCTCGCCAATCTCCTCGAACGGGCGCGCCAGGCCGCGCTTCATTCCTACTCGCCTTATTCCGGCTTCCGCGTAGGCGCAGCCCTGCAACTTTCCAACGGCGAAATCGTCACCGGGACCAACGTGGAGAACGTCAGCTACGGCCTCACCATCTGCGCGGAACGGGCCGCCCTGGTCAGCGCTGTCTCCCAATTCGGCGCCGGCATCCGCATCCTGGCCGTTGCGGTCGCCAATCTCAACCAGGCTTCCAGCCCACCCTGCGGCGCTTGTCGCCAGGTGCTGGCCGAATTCATCTTCCCCGACGCCCCGGTCCTCTTCCCCGCCGCCGACGGCCTCCGCACCATGGCCTTCTCTGACCTGTTCCCTCTTGCGTTTGACATGAAATTGAAGTAAGGCTCAACCTCCATGAAGCAATCCAACCCCATGCCCAACGAGAATCCCATCCTCGCCCCGCTCCATAACCCGCTCCATGTAATTGACCTCATCCGCAAGAAGCGCGATGGCGGTTTCCTCGATGCTCACGAGATCGCCTTCCTCGTCTCCGGAGCGGCAGACAATTCCATCCCTGGCGCCGCCAGCCCGATTCCATTGGAACAGCTCTCTGCCTGGCTCATGGCCGCTTGGCTGCGCGGTCTCTCGCTCGACGAAACCCGCTCGCTCACCCTCGCCATGCGCGACTCCGGCGAAAAATTCTCTCCAGCCCGCCTCGGCAAAACAGCCGTCGACAAGCACTCCACCGGCGGCGTTGGCGACAAGACCAGCTTCCTCGTTGCCCCCATCGCCGCGGCTTGTGGTCTCGCCGTCCCCATGATCAGCGGCCGCGCCCTCGGCCACACCGGCGGAACTCTCGACAAACTGGAATCCATTCCCGGCTACCGCACCGCACTGTCCCTGCAGGAATTTGAGGCAGTCCTCGCCCATTGCGGCGCATCCATCGTCAGCCAGACGCCGGCTCTGGTTCCCGCGGACCGCGTCCTCTATGCCCTGCGCGACCGGACAGGCACCGTCGAAAGCCCCGGCCTCATCTGCGCGTCCATTCTCAGTAAAAAACTCGCAGCGGGTTTAGATGCCCTGGTGCTGGATGTAAAGACCGGCTCCGGCGCATTCCTGCGCAAGCGGGAAGACGCCGAATATCTCGCAGCTCTGATGGTGGCTACCGCCGAAGCCGCCGGAACCCGCACTGTGGCTCTGCTCACCGATATGGGCCAGCCGCTGGGCCGCGCCGCCGGCAACTGGATCGAGTTGGTCGAGTCTGTCGAGCTGTTGCGCGGCGAGAGACCGGCGCATAGCGAAGACCTTCGCGAGCTCTCGCTGATTCTCGCCGGCTGGATGATTCACCTTGGCGGCAAGGCCGAGTCTGCGCAAGCAGGCCGCCGGCTCGCGGAAGCCGCGCTCGAAGATGGTTCGGCTCTCGCCATTTTTTTCAAGATGATCGAAGCCCAGGGCGGCGACATCGGCGTCTTCAACAATCTGGCAGACTTTCACAAGCTAGGCGCAACGCATGTCCTCGAAGCCTGGAGCACCGGTTACATCGCCGAGATGGATACAACAAAAATCGGCTGGGCCGTGCAGCGTACGGGCGCGGGTCGCGAAAAGCCTAGCGAGCCCGTCGATCCTCACGCCGGCATTCTGTTCCACGCCCGCCGCGGAGCGCGCGTGCAGCAAGGCCAGCCCATCGCCACGCTCTACGCCACCACACCCGCGCTGCTCCCCGAGCCTATCGCCTTACTCAAAGCCGCGATCCTCATCTCCGGCACCCCGCCGCAGCCAGTAAAGTTGGTGAGCCGCATCTTCACCCACGAAAATGCCGAAGCCTTTTTGCAGAATGCTGTAAGGTAATCGGATACAGAGCAGTTTTCAGTGATCAGTGGTCAGTTGTCAGAGATAGACGACCAGCTCCCGCCGCCAAAGGACTGATCATTGACGACTGAAAGCTGACAACTGTTCCTCAAGGAGGAACTTTGGATCGATTCACGGGCATCCTGGGAATTCTGGCCGTGCTCACCGCGGCGTGGCTCGGCTCGACCGATCGTAAACGCATCCGCTGGCGCACCGTCGCCTGGGGACTCGGCCTGCAGATTACCTTCGCCTTTCTCGTGTTGCGCTTTGACTTCGGTCAGCGCGCCATGGCCTGGGCCGGCGGCGTGGTCAACAGCATGCTCTCCGCCACCTTCGCCGGAACCGCGATCCTGTTTGGCCAGCTCGGCCTGCCCAATTCCGGCGCGTTCGGCACTCTGCTACCGCCCCATTCGGGCTCCATCTTCGCCTTCCAGGTGTTGCCCACTATCATTTTCATCTCTGCATTTTTCGCCGTGCTTTATCACATCGGCGTCATGCAGATCATCATCCGCGCCATGGCCTGGGTCATGCTCAAAACCATGCGCATCTCCGGCGCGGAAAGCATGAACGTGGCCGCCAGCATCTTCATGGGCCAAACCGAGGCCCCGCTCACCATCCGCCCCTTTCTCTCTAAAGCCACGCGCAGCGAACTCATGGTCATCATGACCAGTGGCATGGCCCACGTCTCCGGCGGCATCATGGCCATGTACATCGCCCAGGGCGTCGAGGCCCGCCATCTGCTCTCCGCCGTCATCATGACCTCGCCCGGCACCATCCTCGTCGCCAAGATGCTTGTCCCGGAAACCGGCAAGCCCGCCACAGAAGGCAAAGTCGTCATCCCCAAAGATGAATTGCACAAGAATGAAAATCTGATTGGGGCCATCGCCCGCGGCACCATCGATGGCGGCAAGCTGGCCTTCAACGTAGCCATCATGCTCATCAGCTTTCTCGCCCTTGTCGCTTTGCTTGACAGCCTGCTCGGCTGGGTTCATCTGCACAACGGCATGCACTGGGTCCCGGGCTCGCTCGGCCAAATCCTCGGCTACCTCTTCGCTCCCGTCGCCTGGCTCATCGGCGTTCCCTGGCACGACTGCCTGGCCATCGGCAACCTGCTCGGCACCCGCATGGCCCTCAATGAAGTCATCGCCTACATCGCCCTCGGCGCGCAAAAAGCCACGCTCTCTCCGCGCTCCTTCACCATCGCGACGTTTGCGCTTTGCGGCTTCGCAAATCTAGGCTCCATCGGCATGCAAATCGGCGGCATCGGCGCATTAGTCCCCGAGCGCCGCAACGACCTGGCGCGACTAGGCGTGAGGGCCATGTTAGCGGGGACGATGGCTAACTTAATCTCCGCGTCGATTGCAGGAATGTTTTTGGGATAGCATTTAGCCTGAGGACTTCCGATGAGCTAACTGCAACTGACCAGGACAAGTCTGTGATCATCGCGAAACAACGGAAGCGAAGGATATCAATCTGCGGATCCTTGAACCAAATCTAAAGCCGGCCTATATAGGAAAGGAACCTTATAAATGGGAGCGTCCTTTTCACCTGTCTTTTCAAAAAAGCCGATTTCCGTAAGGTGCTCTGCGATCTCCGTTGTCTTCTTGGCATCCGTATGCCAAATTTTGCTCAAAGAGTCGATATGCTGAGTGCTCTTTTCCCGCTCGAGCGCACTTATGTGGGGTCTCAAGTCTGGGTATTCCGCGTAAATTGTCTGCTCAAGCCTCACACGCGAAACCTCAGGAAGTGCGTTTTTGATTGCCTGACGAGTAAAAAGCGTCGCGTCTCCAGACTCTGCAGTCCCTAGTTCGATGAATCTCATTTCTTCTTCTCGGGTCGTATTGAGAAAATGGATTAGTTCCCGAGGGGCCGATAACCCGCTCCCGTCGCTTATACGATTAAGAATCCAATCCATTGTTTTCGATCGATTTGATCCGCCATCTACTTGGTCTGGAAAAAGCTTTTCCATAAGTTCTGCTTGCTTTTCACCGAGAGCAGCTTCAGCCGAAATACCTGTGTAGGCTAAGACCTGCGGAGATTGAACCACTCGTCTGATGATTAAGTTGATTAAAGACGATTTGTCCCATTTGATGGTTGTGTGCTTCGTAATATGGCTCGCCTCTCTGAAGCCTTGATTGCTCATTATGCGCTTCCAAATGTCTGACCGCAGAAATATCTTCAGTTGAATTCTCTGCCGTGACAGGAGGTCTAGATACACCTTAAACAGAGCGCGTAGCGCGTTAGCCTCCAACTCAGGAGATTCTGCAAACGCAACATCCAGCCGATCCAAAAGAATCCAAGTTGTCGCTCCCGAATGCTCCAAAGCTGATTGAGCCAAGTTAAACAGGAGATCGATAGAGATCGCACCGGTTCTAGCTTCCTCCTGATCAGGCTCATGAAAGACGATCTTTCCACCGATGACGGGAGACCCAGTTCGCTCGTCGAAACGGAGCTCGCCCTGCACTTCCTGAACAGGCCGCCTAAGATACCTGATTACAGTCTTCAGGAGTCCAATCAAGCCGGCCGGGCCCTTAATCAGCCCTGCTGTTTCCAGTTCTCGCAAGACCTGCTTCGATTCCGACGATTCGTTCGCAAATTCGCGGAGTACTCCGCCAACTAGAGATAGAAAATAAAGCTTCCAAAGGTTGATAAATTCGATCTCGCTGGTTGGCGGATCATTTATTAGGTCGCTAAAGACGGTCGCGCCCCGCGGGTTCTCCCCCGAGACCATCAAGATTTTCTTGTCAAAGAAATCGTCTGCTTTATCTTGCAATAGCGCGTAGAGAGCACTCTTCCCAGATCCCTTCGGGCCATACACTATGTCGACCCGGCCGCTTGAAATCTGCCTCCATTGTTCAGTCTCAACGAAATACTTGGCGAGTTCTTTTTCTTCCTCCACAGCAATCCGCTGCCCGAAACTCATATTCATCAGGACATCTTTGCGAGCGATGGTCACAATTTAGCCCTCTGATCCTGCAGGAGTTGAGCTTCTTAGAAGAAAGAAGAAAGCATATATTGACAGTGCACTTCGAAGCAAATCTGTCACTGAGGCCGGGTGCCCCATCCATTGCGCGGTCACCGTGGCGACCGAAATGGGTGGGAAACCACAGCCCTCAACCCGCCAACCCCGCCCTCAACCGCCTCACCCGATAAAAAATCGTCAGCCCCGTCACCGATCCGCAAGTCAGCAAGCTCGCCGCCATGCCCAGTATCAGCGACAAATCCCGCTGGTACACTCCGTGCACAATCCCGATCACCTGCAGCACGCTGAACCCGCCAAACGTAATCAGCGAAATCCCCTCATCGCTTTTCTTGCGCCACACCGCCAGCACCTGCGGCACAAACAGCAACGCATTCCCGCCCAGCCCCAACCCGAAGAGCACCGCGACAATCTCTTTCATCGAATTCACTTTCACCCCTCAGTCCCAGGTCCCCAGTCCCAAGTCCCTAGTGCCTAGTCTCTAGTCCCTGTCTTAAATCGCTCCGCATTCCGCGCCCTCGCTTTGGCCGCTTCTTCTTCGCGAGTCCTCTTCGGCGCATTGGTTTCCAACGAGCGCAGCAGCCGCGCCGACGCCGACGCAATCTCCTCCACCGCCGCCAGAAACGCCGCTTCGTTCACCTTGGCCGGCTTGTTAAAGCCGCTCACCTTGCGCACAAACTGCAAGCTCGCCGCTCGAATCTCCTCGTCCGTCACCGGCGGATCGAAGTTGAAAAGCATTTTGATATTTCGGCACATCTGCTGACCCTCCCTTCGATTTAAACGCGCGCGCCGCATGAATCCTCAGTTCAACACTCTACTGGAAAGGCCGCCGCATCCGGTCCAATCCGGGCCTGTAGAATCTCCAGGAGCGTTTCTCCAGCCTTAAACCATGACTTACTTCGATCAAGTTACGGAAGCCGCCGCCTTCCTTCGGGAAAAAATCCTGGGAAAACTCGGCGATCAATTCCCCCGCATCGGCGTCGTGCTTGGCTCCGGCCTGGGCGCCGCAGCCGACGCAATTCCAGATCCAACCATCGTCCCCTACGCTGAAATTCCCCACTTCCCGCAATCTACCGTGGAAGGCCACTCCGGCCGCATCGTGGCGGGTTTGCTCGGTGGCGTACCAGTTGTGGTCATGCAAGGGCGCGTCCACTTCTACGAGGGTTATTCGCCGCAGCAAGTCACGTTTCCCATGCGCGTGCTGGGCGCGCTCGGCCTCCGCGCCGTCGTGCTCACCAACGCCGCGGGCGGCATCCAAGAGGGCTACCACATTGGCCAGCTTGTTGCCCTCGCTGACCACATCAACTTCATGGGATTCAACCCCCTCAACGGGCCGAACGAGCCGCGCTTTGCTTTCCAGCCAAACGCCGGGCTCCGATTCTTCGACATGACGGAGGCCTACTCGAAACGTCTCCGCTCTCTCGCCAAAGCAGCAGCAGAAGCAGAAGGATTCCCGCTCGAAGAAGGAGTCTACCTCGCCGTCCCCGGACCCAGCTTTGAGACCCCGGCCGAAATCCGCGCCTTCCGGTCTCTTGGGGCAACACTGGTCGGCATGTCCACCGTGCCTGAAACCATCGTCGCCCGCCATATGGGTCTTGAGGTCCTCGGCATCTCCTGCGTCACCAACCTTGCCGCCGGCCTAAACGCAACGCCGCTCAGCCACCAGGAAGTCTTCGAGGCCGGCCGCCTGGTCGAAAACCGCCTCGCCCGCCTCCTTGAACGCCTCATCCCCAAAATCGCAGCAGTGCTGGAATCCCAATCCTGAACGACTCTGAATTTTCAGTGTCAATTCGGGCGCTTTTACCCAGGTTTCACGTCAAAGTAATCAGTTTCGTGCATCTATCCGAATATGCTGATGGAAATGGCGGGTCAATCCTTAGAGTTGGTCAAGTGCAAGGTCGCTTCGTGGCTGCGTCAGGGCATCTCGCCCCGCCGCCTGGCGCTCACACTCGCGCTCGGATTCGCCATCGGCTGCATTCCCGTCGTGGGCATTCCTACGCTGCTCTGCGCGGCCCTGGCGCTGGCTCTGCGGCTCAATCTGCCAGCCATTCAGGCGGCCAACTACGCCGCCATGCCCTTGCAGCTCCTGCTCATTGTGCCCTTTGTCCGGCTCGGCGGATGGCTCTTTCACTCCAGCCCCATTCGAGTGTCACAATTTGCGGCTCTTCTGCGCATCTCGCCGGCTGACCTGATCAGGCAGCACAGCCTGACCACCCAGTTGCTTACGCAGTTGACCGGCCTTTTTGGTCACGCAATGCTGGCTTGGCTGCTGATCGCAACACCCGCAGTGGCATTCCTCACGGTCGCGCTCACCTTGTTGCTGCGTCAGGTTCCCGCACTCTCTCCCGCTGACGCCGCCGCAGGGGACTGAAACCCCGCCCCTACTTCCCAGCGTAGGGATCCGGCACCGGCTTGGCGCTCTCCACCCACGCTGTATAAATCATGTCCCGCAGCATGCTGGCCCCGGCGGCGAGCCGGTCCGCGGTAAAATCCCGCGACTCGGCCGTTCCAGCTCCCACAAATCCAGCAGCCTTCTCCAGTTGGTAGACTTTCTCGACGTAAGTCGCCGTGTGCCGCAGGTAGGCCACGTAGCTGTCGAAAATCTCTCCGTCGATGGCTTTGGGCGCGGTCATCCTGGCGCGCACATCGGCCTCATGCTCGTTGGCCGCCACGAACGGCCCCTCGAATTGCCAGTGAATCTGGTGGGCAGTTGTATAACCATTCGGATTCGGCCCCACCCAGCCGTTGAACTTGTCAGTCACGTGCAGCGGCTGCGAACCGTCGCCCACGTAATGACCCAGCCAGCCCGCGTAGAAGAGCGCCGCCGCTTCCACGCCGCAAGTATCCTTGCCCGCCGCCGACAGGCTCCGGTACTCCCGCAGCGCTGCCTTCAGCCGTTCCCAGACTTCGTCCGTCTCCCATGGCTGCAGGCCAATCTTCTCGGGCCGCTCCCCGGCGGCGAAGACCTTGGCCTCGAAATCCAGGCGGCGCCGCGGCAAAGGGCCCAGCGCATCGGCCGGCTCCAGATCGATGAAATGTTCCGGAGCCTGCGCCGCGCTCAGTTCCGGCTCGGCAGGCGACCGCCATCGGTCCGGCTCGGGGCCCAGATACTCAATCTCATTCACCGCCGCCTCAGAGCGCAGAAAGGCGGGCACGTCGGCCGGCAATGTGCTCGCCGCCAGCCGGTTGATCATGCGATGCCCTTCATTGCCCCAGGCGCTGGCAGGTGGGGGTTGAACTAAGACACAGACCAGCCCGACCGCAGTCAGGACAGCTCGCACGGAACGGAAGATCATGGATTCAGGCAACATGGGCCCAGTATACGATTGACTCTGGGAAGCACCGTTTGAAGATTCCCGAATCGGAGCGCTCCTCGATCTCTATTTCTCTCTTACGCCTGCGACATTCTTCTCCGCCGGTATTCTTCACCAGCGGTAGTCTCACAATTTCGCCCGGTGATTCGTCGGTGTAAGCGGCACTCCGTTTTGCGTAGAGTGTCTGGATACAAACGCTTATACTACCTGCAAATCGCAGGGGACGGAAATTCGCATCGACGCGCGGTTCGGAAAGCATTCTTTTTTGAAAAGAAGGCACTTTTCATGGCCGCAAGTCGAATGTCAGGATTCAACGAGCGAGGGGCTCGGTAATCACTCTGGGGGAACGATGCAGGACCGGGCCAACATGGAATCAACAACCGGAAATGGGCAACCCCTGCGCCCCCAGCGCAGTGGCACGTCCCTGTCCTGGCTTGCTTTTGCGTCGCTGGTGTTTGCTTCGGTGGCCGTTACGGCGCGCCTGGCTGCCGGCCCCCGGTTCGATGCGCTCCTGGTGTTCGCTGCCGTCACCGCCGCCGCAGTGCTTGCGATTCGCCTGCTGGTCCATGATTCCGGCGCCCTGGAGCTGGTAACGCCGCTCCCCGAACCCCTCAAGGAACTGCTTGACTCCGCCGGCCCAATGATCATTGCCGCCGGCCTGGATGGACGCTTCACTTATGTCAACCCGGCCGCTGAACGGCTGTTGGGCTACCACGCCACTGAGCTGATGAGCATGCCGAACGCCGGCCAGATCTTGCCTTCCGGCGAAGAGGAACGCCTGGTCGTGGACATACAGAAGCTGTGCGGCATTTCCCTGCCGCCGAATCCGACCGCGGCCGACCGGCTGGCCGTTTATATGGAGTGCATTCGGGCCCTTCCACCCAGCCAGGTCCCCAGCTTCCACACCCACTTGCGCCATAAAGACGGCACGGTCTTCCCGGTCACGCTCCACATCTCAGCACTTCGCAGCGGACTGGGCGCGCTGACCGGACTGGTTGCGGTGGCCCTCGACCAGAGCGCTATCCTTCGCCGGGAGGAGGCGCTGCGCGAGTCGCAGGAGCGCTACCGCGATCTATTTGAGAACTCCAGCGAGATGATTGCTACGCTCAGCCCGTCAGGCCAGTTTCTCTATGCCAATCCCGCCTGGAAACGATGCTTCGGCCTGGACCACGTCTCGCTTCTCACTCTCGATTCGTTCGAGGAGCTTTTCGGGACCAACTCCCAAGGGGAAGTCGAGGGGCTCTTCCAGCGCGCGCTGGATGGGGAGGCCATCGAACGGGCGCCGCTGCAACACCACACCGCCGACGGGCGTGTGCTGGAGTTGGAGCTTAGTTTGAGCCAGCGCCAAAAGGCCGGCAATCCATTGGCGCTTCGCTGCCTGCTGCGCGACATCACCGAGCAGAAGCAACGCGAGCGCCGCCTGGCCCTGCAACTCGTAGTCAGCCAGATTGTGGGGGAAAACACTTCCTCTGAGGCCGCGGCCACCCGCATTCTTGAAGCCCTCTGCGTTTCTCATGGCTGGGACGTGGCCTTCAAATGGGACGTCAACGCCGACCAGAACCGGCTCGAATTCGGCACCGCCTGGAGCACTCCCGGACAGCGCGCGGAAACCCTCATTCATGAAAGCATGGGGCACACGCTGAATAGCGGGCTTGACCTGCCGGGAAGAGCGTTGCAGGATGGCCGCCCGGTCTGGGTCGTCGACCTGACTTCCATGGCCCCCAGCCCGCGCCGCCAATCCGTCCTGCGCCGGGAAATGGTCTCCGGCTGGGCGGTGCCGGTCCGGGTCGGCAACAAAGTTCTCGCCGTTTTAGAGTTTTATTGCCATTTCTCCCTCCGCGAAGACCGTGAGGCCCTGGCGGCCGTGGAAACGGTGGCCGTCTCGCTTGGGCAGATGATGGCCCGCTCCCACGAGCAAGGCCGGGCCGAGGAACTCTATCGCCAGCAGGAGATCCTGCTTGACTCCGTTGCCGACGGCATTTGCGGCGCGGACCGCTACGGACGTGTCAGCTTTGCCAACCCCGCCGCCGCCCGCATGCTGGGGGCTCCGGCATCCAGCATCACCGGTAAGCCGGTGCATGACTTGTTGCATGGCTCCGCGGGTTCAGGCCGGCAGTGCGGCGAGGATTGCCCCCTGCGGCGCGCCACCAGCCACCATCAGGCGGCCGCAGGCGAGGACGTCATCTACCGTACCAACGGCACCTCTTTCCCCGCTGAGTACTTCCTGACACCCATCCTCGATCAGGGCCGCTTTTCCGGCTCCGTGCTCAGCTTCCGCGACATCAGCCAGCGCTCCGCGCTCGACCGGCTCAAAGACGAGTTCATTTCCACCGTCAGCCACGAGTTGCGCACCCCACTCACCTCGATCCGCGGAGCCCTGGGACTGCTCACCTCGGGCATTCTCGGCGAGATGAACGAAAAAGCGGCCAACCTGCTCCGCATCGCCCTAACAAACTCCGACCGCCTGGTCCGCCTCATCAATGACATCCTTGACCTGGAGAGAGCCCAGAGCGGGCGCGAACCCCTGGCCTACCGCCCGGTGCAGTTGGGGGAGCTCGTTCGCCAGGCCATCGATGGCATGCAGCCGGTAGCCGAGGCGGCCGGTGTCCAGCTTATCCACGACACCACCCTGGTCGAGATCGCCGCCGACCCCGACCGCCTCCTTCAGGTCATTACCAACCTGCTTTCAAACGCCATCAAGTTTTCCCCGCCCAACTCCACCATCTCCGTGATGCTGCGCCCCGGCGCCACTGGAGTCACCCTCTCGGTCATCGACCATGGCCGCGGCATTCCAGCCGACAAGCTGGAGGCAATTTTTGGCCGATTCCAGCAGGTCGACGCCTCGGACTCCCGCCAGAAGGGCGGCAGCGGCCTGGGCCTGGCCATCTGCCGCACCATTGTGCTGCAGCACTCCGGGCGCATCTGGGCCGAACGCAATCCGGTGCGCGGCTCCACCTTCCGCGTCTTCCTGCCCTACCGTCCGGTGCCTGGCGAGCCGCGGGGAGATGGCTCCCAGAGTGAGCCCGGCCAGGGGACCATCGTGCTTGCCGACGCCAACCCGGCAACCCGCCAGGAGATTGCCGCCCAGTTGACTCGCCACGGCTACCACGTGATCCAGACAGCGACCGTCGAGCAAACTCTGGCTGCGGCCCGCAAAGGCGTAGCGGCCATCCTGCTCGATACCTCCCTCGACGGCATCAACGGGTGGGAGATTCTGCCCCTGCTGCAGGGACTTGGCTCCGAGACTAAAATCCCCATCGTGCTGCTCAGCCTGGACAATGTGCAAGTGACGAGTAGCCTGGTCGACCACGCGGAGGGATGGGTGGAAACGCCGCTCGATGAGGGTGCGCTGCTGGGCGAGTTAGCCCGCGTACTCTGCGGTCCCGGCGAAAAGGCCCGCATTCTCGTCGTCGAAGACGATAAGGAAATGGCTCAGGTGATTGCTGAAGTCTTTTCCCACGAAACCATCGAGGTCCAGTTGGCTCACTCCCTTCAGGGTGCGCTCGACGCTTGTTTCGCTTTCAAACCCCAACTTCTCGTGCTTGACATTGGCCTCCCAGACGGCGACGGCTTCAACCTCGTCGACTGGCTCCGCCAACACGAGGACCTTGCACGGCTGCCCCTGGTGGTCTACTCTGGCCGCGAATTTTCGCTGCCCGAACGCAACCAGCTTACCCTCGGGCCCACTCACTTCCTGACCAAAGCCCGTGTGCAGCCGCAACAGCTCGAGGCTCTGGTGTTGACGATGCTGCGCAGTTCGCGTCAGATGGAGATGATTTCCCCCGAGGAATTCCAGATGCCCAATTCCTGATCGGGGCACACTGATTTCCTTCGGTTGCCGGCCCTGTGCCGATTCTTTTTTTCGATTTCCTCAGAGGCGGTGTTTCGTAGTGTTAACTCTTTTCGGTTTGCGCTCCCATTAAGCGGCGGCGGGGGCGCGGAGGCTATTCAATCTTGTCCCGACGAATCCTGATCATCGACGACGAAGCGGACATTCGCGAAGTGGCCGCGCTCAGCCTGGAAACTGTGGCCGGCTGGGAGGTGGTCGCGGCCAGCTCCGGCGCCCAGGGCCTGGCAGTGGCCATCAGGGAACTGCCCGACGCCATTCTTCTCGACGTCATGATGCCGGGCATGGACGGTCCCACAACCTTCCGCGAATTGCGCAAGAACCCAGCCACGGCCCACATCCCTGTCCTGCTGCTCACCGCCAAGGTGCAAAGCTCTGACCAGCGCCGCTTCGCCGACCTCGGCGTCAACGCCATCCTCTTCAAGCCCTTTGACCCGCTCACGCTCTACGCACAAATCGCCGATGCACTGGGCTGGAACTGAGGTTCGCCCCACCATGGAGCCCGACTCCGGAAAGCCCGCTCTCACCGAAGCCCTCAACCAGTTATGGGCAAGGTTCCTGCCCGAAATTGAGGAAAAGGTTGCCGTACTGTCGTCCGCGGCCGCCACTTCGTCTGCCAGCCCGCTCTCCATCGAACAACAGGAAGCTGCCCGCGACGTCGCGCACAAACTGGCCGGTGTGCTGGGGACCTTCGGACTCACCGAAGGCACCAACCTCGCCCGCGAAGCTGAGATCCTCTACACCGCTAACCCCAATCCCGCCGGCGCCGCCCGCCTCACTGAGATAGCCACCCAGTTGCGAGCCATCATCGCCAACCGCAAGTAAGACAACAGACGAGAGCGAAATCATTAATGGGATGCGTTCCGCACATCCAGCGTTCATCGCCCGCGCGCCTCAGACCAAACCCCACCAATTACACTTCTTAAGGGATGCCCTCGCACAATCCATTCGCGCCCCAGCTCGACTTCGTCTTTGAGGAGCCCGCGTCCACTCGCCGCATCTGGCCGGTCCGCGAGTTGGTCGCTCAGGTCCGCGAACTCGTTGAGCGCAAGTACGGCGACGTTTGGGTCGAGGGCGAAATCTCCAACCTCCGCCCCGCTCCCTCCGGCCATCTCTATTTCACGCTCAAAGACGCTGAGGCCCAGCTCCCTGTCGTCCTCTTCCGCCGTCAGGCCGTGCTACTTCGCTTCCGACCTGAAGACGGTCTTCACGTCCTGGTCCGCGGCCGTGTCAGCGTCTACGAGCAGCGCGGCCAGATGCAGTTGGTTGCCGAGACTATGGACCCGGTCGGCGCCGGTTCGCTGCAACTCGCCTTCGAACAGCTCAAAGAGAAACTCAAGGCCGAAGGGCTCTTCGATGCCGGCCGCAAGCGTCCGCTGCCCGCTTTCCCGCGCACCGTGGGCATTGTCACCTCGCCCACCGGCGCCGTGATACGCGACTTCCTCAACATCGTGGTCCGCCGCCACTCCGGCCTCAACGTCCTGCTCTTCCCCGTCTCCGTCCAGGGCGATCAGGCCCCGGCCGAAATTGAATTCGCTCTCGCCCATCTCAATGATTCAGGCCTGGTCGACGTCATCGTCCTCGCCCGCGGCGGCGGGTCGCTTGAAGATCTGGCGGCCTTCAACTCTGAGCGAACCGCGCGCGCCATCGTCGCCTCCGGTGTGCCCGTAGTCTCCGCCATCGGCCATGAAACCGACTTCACTATCGCCGATTTTGCCGCCGACCTGCGCGCCCCCACCCCTTCGGCCGCCGCCGAGCTCATCACCGAAGCCCAGCACCGGATCGCCGACCACCTCGCCAACCAGTCCCGCCGCTTGGAGCGCGCCACCAACTATCAGTTTCTGCAAGCTCGCCAGCGCCTCGCTCAATTCCCCGTCAGCCGTGCCGAATCGCGCATGTCCGCGCTGCTGCATCGTTCAGCCCAGCGCCTCGACGACCTCGCCTTTCGCCTTGAATCGGCCCTCACCGTGCAACTTCACCGGCAGAAGCTTCAGGTCGCCGACCTCACCGCCGCCGTCCTGCATCACAATCCGCGCCAGGCGATCGCGCGCACTCGCGAACGCCTGCAGGGCTGCCGCACCAGCCTGGTCCGCTGCTTCGAACGCACCCTGCAGCGCTCCTACGTCCGCGTCGGCGCTCTCGACGCACGCCTGCACTCGCTCTCGCCTCTCGCCGTCCTCGAGCGCGGCTATGCGATCGTCCTTGACGCAGAGGGCAGCCTGATTCGTTCTGCCGCCCAACTCATTCCCGGCCAGTTGCTCACCACCCGCCTCGCCGACGGCTCCTTCGCCAGTCGCGTCGAATCCAACGCGCCTCAAACTTCCGCTCCCGACAAAGCCGCGCTGCGCAAGAAACGCAGGAATTGAGACCATGACCTCAGCGAGCGCACGCAAACTCTTCGGCACAGACGGCATTCGCGCCGTCGCCGGCGAAGCTCCCCTCGATCCAATCACCATCTTCGCCACCGGCCTCGCTCTTGCCCACTCCCTGCGCGGCGCGAGCGCCCAGCCGAGGGTTCTGCTGGGCCGCGACACCCGCGAATCAAGCCCCTGGATCGCAGCCACCCTCGCCGCCGCCCTGCGCGAAGCGGGTGCCCGCGTTGAAAGCGCCGGCATCGTGCCCACGCCGGCTGTCGCATTCCTCGCTCGCACTCACGGCTTCCACGCCGGCGTCGTCATCTCCGCCTCTCACAATCCATGGCGCGACAACGGCATCAAGCTCTTCGGCGCCGACGGCTTCAAGCTTCCCGACGCCATTGAGCTGGCCATGGAAGCGGAAATCCTCCATCACGCCGCCACCATTCAGGCCGCTCCCGAACCCGCCCGACTTCCGCCCCTTGAAGATAACCCCTCACTCCAGGCCGACTACATCCATTTCCTCATCCACGCGGTCCCCGGCCTCTCGCTTCCCCGGCGTTCCAAGTCATCCCTTCGCATTGTCGCCGACTGTGCCAATGGCGCCGCCGCAGCCGTGGCCCCCGACCTGTTTCGCCGCCTCAGCGTCAACTTTGCGAGCGACGTCATCCTGCTCAACATTGCCCCCAACGGCCGCAACATCAACGACAATTGCGGCGCGCTCTATCCGGCCTTCATCGCCGCGGAGGTCCAGGCTCGCTCCGCCGGCCTGGGCATCACGCTCGATGGCGATGCCGACCGTTGCATGCTCGCCGGCGCTCACAACAATGTCATCAACGGCGACGCCATCCTGCTGATGGTGGCCCGCGACCTCAAGGCGCGCGGCCTTCTGACTGGAGATTTGGTCGTCGCCACCGCCATGTCCAACATGGGCCTTGAAGCCGCCCTCAAGCGCTCCGGAATTCGCATGCTGCGCGCGCCCGTCGGCGACCGCTACGTGCTTGAGCAGATGCAACAACACAACGCCGCACTCGGTGGCGAGCAGTCCGGCCACATCCTGCTGCCTCATCTGGCCACCACCGGCGACGGCCTGCTCACCGCCCTGGTCGTGCTCGATCTTATCGCCCGCACCGGCAAATCCATTGAAGAACTCACCGCCGACTTCAAAGTCTTTCCGCAAGTCATCGTCAACATCGAGGTCCGCGAGAAGCGCCCCCTTGAATCCATCCCCGCCGTAGCCGCCGCCATCCGCGCCGCTGAACAAGACTTGAAAGATTCCGGACGCGTCGTCATCCGCTACTCCGGCACCGAGGCGTTGGCCCGCGTCATGATCGAAGCCGAATCCGAATCGCAAATGCACCACCACGCCAACGCCATCGCCGACGCCATCCGCCACGAACTCGGCGCATAAAGGGTGTGCACTCGATCAATGGTCGATTCGGTAAGCCCTCGATTTCTGCCCGCCGCCCGATTAAAATAGACTCAGGGAGTGCAGTTCCGCGCCATTGCCTACCGGGCCAACTGTCATATCCCAGCGGAGAGAGAACCCCATGGCACTGATGAAGACATCCAATCCGGCACTCGGCGAGAACACGTTTCGCGGCATTTCCGGCGGCGGCTATGGCGGCCTCACCGACGTCACCGCACGCATGACGTTGAATGGCACCGTCAACAAAACCGGCATTCTGCTGGTCTGCGCCATGGCCACCGCCGCCTGGACCTGGCACCTGTTCCTCCAGTCGCGCGATATGGCCACCGTGGCGCCGCTGATGATGGTCGGACTCTTCGGCGGATTCATCTTCGCCATGATCACCGCATTCAAAAAGGAGTGGTCCCCGGTGACCGCGCCGATTTACGCGCTGCTCGAAGGCCTTGCCCTCGGCGGCATCTCCGCCATCTTCGACCTTCGCTATCCAGGCATCGGCATCCAGGCCGTCAGCCTCACCTTCGGCACGCTGTTCGTGCTACTGCTCGCTTATCGCTCCGGACTCATTCAAGTCACGCAGAAATTTCGCATGGGCATCGTCGCGGCCACCGGCGGCATCATGGTCTTCTACCTGCTTGAAATGGTCCTCGGCTTCTTCGGCATCCAATTCGCGTCCATCAACGGTTCCGGCATCATCGGCATCGGCTTCAGCCTCATCGTGGTCGCCGTTGCCGCGCTCAATCTGGTGCTCGATTTCGATTTCATCGAGCGAGGCGTGCAATACGGCGCTCCCAAATATATGGAGTGGTACGGCGCATTCGGCATCATGGTCACGCTGGTCTGGCTCTATCTCGAGATCCTGCGGCTGCTCTCGAAAATGCGCAGCAGAAACTAGTAGCGGCGGGGCTTGTCGACTCGCGGCCGTTCCCTGTTCCCTTTTCCCTGTTCCCTGTTCCCTTTGCTTAAAGATCTCGCCAATTCGCACCGAATGCCAGGTCCGCCACCAGCGGCACGTTGAGCTTCACAACCCCTTCCATCTCCGTCTGCACCAGTTCGCTCACCTCGACCGTCTCCTCCGTGGGGACTTCGAACAGCAGTTCGTCATGCACCTGCAGAACCATGCGCGTTTTGAGTTTGCGTTCCCTCAGTTGGCCGTCGATGGCGATCATCGCCAGCTTGATCAGATCCGCTGCCGTTCCCTGCAGTGGCGTGTTCACAGCGGTGCGCTCGGCAAATCCACGTTGATTCGGGTTGCGGCTCTCGATGTCTGGAATCGGCCGCATTCGTCCGAAGAGCGTGCGCACGCTTCCCACTCGCCTCGTCTCTTCAAGTATTTTTTCAATAAACGTCCTAACCCCTTGATACCGCGCAAAATATCGCTCGATGTAAGCCTTGGCCTCCGCCTGCGGAATCCCCAGTTGCTGGGCCAGGCCAAACGCGGAAATGCCGTAGACGATGCCGAAATTCACCGCTTTCGCTCGCCCCCGCGTCTCCTTGTCCATCGTCTCCGCGGGCACCCCGAACACCTCGCTGGCAGTGAGCGTATGGATGTCCAGGTTTTCCGAGTAAGCGCGCACCAGCAGCGGATCGCCGCTGAAATGCGCCAGCAGCCGCAGTTCAATCTGCGAGTAATCCGCCGACAGTAATTGCGTGCCAGGAGCCGCCGTAAAAGCCGCGCGAATCTCCCTGCCCAGCTCCGTGCGAATCGGAATGTTCTGCAGATTCGGATTCACGGACGACAGGCGCCCTGTAGACGTCGAGGCCGCTTGAAACGTCGTGTGCACACGCGATTCCCTGTCGGCCAGCAGCGGCAGCGCATCAATGTAATTGGACTTGAGTTTGGAAAGATGCCGGTATTCGAGCACCAGCCTCGGCACATCGTGTTTTTCCGCCAATGCCTCCAGCACATCCTGCGCGGTCGAAACAGCTTTGCTTTTCCCTCGGCTCGCCGGTGCCGGCAGGCCGAGGTGCGTGAACAGCACCACCCCCAGCTGCTTGGGCGAATTGATATTGAACCGCTGCCCGGCCAGCTCGAAGATGCGCTCACCCACTCGCTCCAATTCCACACTGAATCGTTTCGAAAGAGCCCCCAGCACGCTCTTATCGATCTGCACACCAGCGTGCTCCATACGGAACAACACCGGCGCGAGCGGCAAATCGATCTCTCGATAAATACGCGTCACCGCTGCCCGGTCCGCCTCATCTTTCAGTGCCGGAACCAGCGCATGAATCGCCGCCGCACCCGCGGCCAGCGAGGAGGGCGCAGCCTGGCCGTGCCGCGCCGCCACATCCGCAAGCGATTGCGTCGCGTGCGTGGGATTCAGCGCGTAAGAGAGCAGCATCGTGTCTTCGATCGGCCCTCGCAGCTCAACGCCCAGCCCGCCCAACACGTGCAGCGCCAGCTTCCAATCGTGCAGCCGCTTGGGCACCGCCGCATCTTCAAGCAGCGAGCGCAACTCAGGCGTCAGCGCCAGGCATAGCGCCGGGGCCCCCGGCGACAGGTCTTCATCGCCGGGGTGGAAAGCCTTACCCGCTTGCGCGCATACGCCCACGCTCGATCGCGTCTTTCGTTCCGCCGTTTCCACGACGTCGAGCAGCGAGAGCGTCATCGGCTGCCGCGGAGCTTCGTCGTCTGTCTCTTCGGCCTCCGGCGCCGCCGCATCCAGCGCAAAAGCAAATCCCGCCTCGCGTGCCGCCTTGTAAAATTCCGCGGCCTGCACACCGGTTGGCTGCTCGATCAGCTCAATCACCGGCGCCGCAGCGGACGGCGCAAGGTCCTTGAGCATCGATGTGAACTCAAGTTCGGTAAAAAGCTCGCGGCAGGCTTCGATATCCGGGGCTTGTGTTTCCATCGCCGCCAAGTCGAGCGCCAGCGGCACATGGCAATCAATGGTGACAAGTTCCTTCGATAGAAGAACAGCGTCCCGATTCTGCTCCAGCGACTCGCGATAGCTCTTGCGCTTCACCTCGGCAGCACGATCGAGCACCGCCTCCACGCTACCGAACTCAAGAATTAGATCCACGCTGCCCTTGTCGCCAATCCCCGGCGCGCCCGGGATGTTGTCCACTGAATCCCCGCGCAGCGCCATCACGTCGACCACTTTTTCCGGCGGCACTCCCAGCACTTGCGTCACTCCCGCCGGATCGAGAATCAGGTTATCTTTTTGCGGATTGAGGACCTTGACTCGCTTGGTGACCAACTGCATCATGTCCTTGTCTCCGGAGACGATGAAGACTTCATGCTCTTGTTCGGCGGCCTCGCGCGCCAATGTGCCGATCACGTCATCGGCCTCAAAGCCAACGGCCTCAAGGATAGGAATGTGCAGCGCTTCGAGCGCGCGCCGGATAAACGGGATTTGCCGCCGCAAATCCTCGGGCATCGCCTCTCGTTTGGCCTTGTAGCCTTCGTAGCTGACCTCGTCGAAGCGTTGCGTCTTGCCGTTCCACTTTCGAAGCGGGCCCATGGTCCGCGCCCGCTCATCGCGAAACACCGCGCCGCTCATGTCAAACACTGCCGCAAAATATTGCGGCGCAAAATCCTGCCGCAATTTCTTGATCATGTTCACGAACACATAGGTGGCCGCCGTGGGCAAGCCGCCGCGTGTCGACATGGGCCGGCTGCGCTGCATGGCGTGGTAGGCGCGAAAGATGAACGACATGGTGTCCAGCAGAAAGACGGGCGGTTTGGTTTGTTCAGTCACGCTAGAAAGTCTATCAGGGGTAGAGATCAGAGAAAGGAGGTCAGGCATCACGCTATGAACATGCAATCGCCGTAGCTGAAGAAGCCATACTGCTTTTCAATCGCATGGCGATAGGCGGCCAGCACACGTTCGCGCCCCGCAAAGGCGCTCACCAGCATCAACAGGCTCGATTTCGGCAAATGGAAATTTGTAAGCAACGCCCCGGCAAGGCGAAACTCAAATCCGGGCGAGATAAAGATTTCTGTAACGCCCGAATGCGCCATCAGACCGCCTCCGGCCGCCTGCCGGGCACAGTGTTCCAGCGTGCGCATCACCGTGGTCCCCACGGCCACAATGCGCCTGCCCTCTTTTGAGGCACGATTGATGGCCTCCGCGGCAACCGGGGAAAGCGTGTACCGCTCCTGGTGCAGATGAACCTCATCGAGTCGTTCCACACGCAGCGGCGCAAAGGTGCCAAGGCCCACGTGAAGCGTAACGTGCGCAATCTCGATTCCCTTGGTTCGCAGCGCACTCAGCATGTGCGGAGTAAAGTGCAGGCCTGCCGTAGGTGCGGCCACTGAGCCACGCTCTCGCGAAAAGACGGTTTGATAACGCTCGCGATCCGTATCCGCATCGTCACGCCGAATGTAAGGCGGCAACGGCATGTGCCCGATTCGCTCGAGACTCGCGAAGAAGTCGTCTACCGGCGCGAAGCGCAAAAGCCGCTCGCCAAACTCGCCTCGCTCAAGCAACTCAGCCTCCAATTCGACGGTGCCTGAAGACGCCGGAAATGCAAGCCGCTCGCCCACGTCTACTTTTTTGCCTGGCTTGACCAGCGCGCGCCACAGGTTCTCGCCGGCGGGCTCCGTGAGCAGAACCTCAATCAGCCCGCTCGGCTCCTGCCTGTCGCGAATCTTTGTGCGGCGGGCGTAAAGCCGCGCCGGAATGACCCGGCTGTCGTTGAGCACCAGCAAATCGCCGGCCATAAGCAGAGAAGGAAGATCGGCAAATCGCGCATCGCGCAACGCGCCGGTCGCGCGATTCATAATCAGCATCCGGCTCATGCCGCGCTCCGCGGCGGGCTGCTGCGCGATCAGCTCCGCCGGCAGATCGAAATTGAAGTCGGCAACGAGAAGGCCGTTCGCAAATTCGTCCTCTTGCAGCGGCCCGGTCATTCGCCCGCCTTGGCGAAGCCGGCCTTATTGAGATGATTGAGCGCACACATGCGCGCACGTTCAATGGCCGCATTCAGTTCTTCGCGTTTGGGCTCAAACTGCTTGGCGGCAAGATCGACAGGTACGCGTGTCCAGCGGACCCAACTGACCACGATCCGCGTAAACGGCTTGGGCACCAGAAAGCGGTCCCAGGATCGCATCGTCCACGCGTGTTCCGGCTCCAGGTGAAAAGCGCCAATCGGCGCGCCGGTCATTTGCGCCAGCTTGATGGGGCCCAATTTGGTTTGATAGATGGGACCGCGCGGGCCATCGGCCGTAAAGATCGCCGTCCTGCCGCTCTCCAGCACACTCTTAAGTCCCAGCAATCCTTCGCGCGCGCCTCTCGAGCTCGAACCACGCACCGCATCGAAACCGAACAATCTGAGAATGCGCGCAATCAGTTCGCCGTCGAAGCTGCGGCTCACCAGGATCACTGCGCCGGAACCGCGGAAGTACGCCGTGCACTCCAACACGCACTGGTGCCAGAAACAATAAATCTCCGCTCCAGCCTTTTCACCGGCCAGCACCGGAACCACGCCCTCTTCCGCGATCACTTCAAATCGCCAGGTGAGGCTGACGACCCGCAGCAGCGCCCACACAAGGCGCGGTGCGACGGCCAGCACAATGCGCTGGAAGAAGGTGAATTTCAGTTTCCCAGGTCCTGAAAGCGAGACTTCGGGCGCCCGGTTGGGATTGGCGTTCATTCAGATGATTCTAGTGCAGGGGTCCAAAACACAGGCTCTTCGCTCCACTCACGAGTAGCGAAGCCAGCGCACCAGTTCCGGCAGTGTGGCCCGCTTGCCATACATCAGGATTCCTACCCTGTAGAGCCGCGAAGAAACCCACAGCGTGCCCCAGATGCTCAGGACCATGAGGCTGATGGAAAGCGCAAACTGCCAGAGCGGCGGAGTCTGGGAAGCCATGCGCAGAAACATGACAATCGGCGCGGTAGGCGGGAACAGCGAGGCGAGGACCGACCAAATCGAATTCGAATCGTTGACGATCAGCAAGATCATTGAAAAGCTGAGCCAGGTAGGCGCCGCGGCCAGTGGCATGTACATCTGCAGTTCCTGCTCCGTCTCGCAGGTGGCCGCGAGGCCCGCAAACAGCGAACTATAGAGCAAAAAGCCGAGCACAAAGTAGACCGGGAAGAGTACGCCCTCGGCCCACGAGAAGTGGACAGCAAAGTCGCCGGTGAGCAATGCGGCCGCCAGGGGAGAGACAAGAAGCGCGGTCCCCGTAACCACCCATATAACGATTTGGGTAAGACCCACGGCCCCCACGCCGATCAGCTTGCCGGCCAGCATGTCGCTCGGCCTGGCCGTTGCCAGCATCACTTCAAAAATGCGCGAGGTCTTCTCCTGAATAATCGAACGCGCCACGTTCATGCCGTAGATGATGGTGGTCATCGACAGCAGAATTGCCATCACGTAGCCCTTCCAGAAAGACGCCTGCGCATTGCTCTTTACGATCGTGCCGTCTTTCTTCACCTGGAAGGTTTCGATCAAAATTCCCTTCACAACGGCATTCGCTTCGGCCTGCTTCATTCCCGCGCCGATCAAGTGCTCATTCACAAGACCATCGTTCAAGGCCGATCTCAAACGCTCATTGGTCATAAAGTCGCCCGAGGCTTGCGAGGTATACGTCGCCGTGGGTATGCCTCCGGCGGAAGTCTCTATCGATAGAACTCCATCGATCGCTCTGGTTCGCACCTGCTCGATAAGTTCCGCGCGAGTTGCCGGGCTGGCCGGGGCCACCACATCGATGGCGGCCTTCCCGCCGTTTTCGCTCATCAGCTGTTTGCGAATGTCGTTTCCCAGCGCCGTGTCGTCCGTGGCAATGGCCAGATGTTGATGGGCGCCCAGGCCGAGGCTCGAAACGTACGCAACCCCCAGCACCACCGCGAACACCGCCGGCAACCCGATGGTGGACAATCGGAAAGCGCGGCCGCGTATCTGCTCCAGATATTCGCGCCTGGCAATCAGCAGCATGTTACGCATCTCGCTTGCCTCCTACTGTCTTGATAAATATCTCTTCAAGCGACGGCTCGACCAGTTCGAACCGGTAGATGGTGGCCCCGGCCGCGGCCTCGTGCAGCAGCTTCTGCGCATCGCCATGTTCTTTGAGCCGGATTTCAGCATGGCCGGAGAAGTTCTTCGCCTCGGCAATCTCGGCGGAATTCAAAAAAGCGGCACTTCCCTCAAACTCGACCACCACGCGGTTGCGTTCGTAGCTGGACTTGATCTCGCGCACCTTCCCGGCCAGCACCGCTTTGCCGTTGTCGATCAGGCATATGGAGTCGCACAGTTTCTCCACCTGGTCCATGCGATGAGTTGAAAACAGGATTGCTTTACCTTGATCTTTGAGCTCCAGCAAAATGCGCTCCACCAGCACCGCATTCACCGGATCAAGACCGCTGAACGGTTCGTCCATGACAATGAGATCCGGATCATGGAGCAACGATGCAATCAACTGAATTTTCTGTTGCATTCCCTTCGAGAGCTCATCGGTTTTCTTGGGCAACGCATCGCCGATCTCCATGCGCTCGGACCACGCGATAGCTCGTTTGCGCGACTCCTCCGCCGTCAGACCATGCAGCTGCCCGAAGAAGACCAGTTGCTCCTGAACCTTCATCTTTTTATAGAGGCCGCGTTCCTCGGGCAGATAGCCCACGCGCTCCAGACTGACGCGCTCGAATGGCTTCCCGAATAGGCTGATGCGTCCGGAGTCCGGAATCGTGATCCCCATCATCATGCGAATGGAGCTGGTCTTCCCTGCTCCGTTCGGTCCCAGCAGGCCGAACATCTGGCCCGCATCGATGGACAGACTCAGGTTGCTGACAGCAACCTTGCTCTCGTAGGCCTTGGTCACTCCCGCGAGTTCGACAACTGGCATGAGTTCTCCGCCGCTTTTCTTGAGTCCGCCGCTTTTCTTGAGTCCAGCCAACGCTCGCCTTCACCCTGGAGCGTGGGACTGTTAAGCGACACTGCGAGCAGTGTAGCAAAGCACGCTTCGCGCAGGTTGCGCCCACGACCTGTTGTGGCCGAACCCAGCCGCAGGGTTTCCGGCAAGCCCGGATGCACCGCGGCGTCTGTTCAGCCTGGTCCGCTCATCCTCCGCCGAAAAGGTAAGTCCTCATGCGTCGGTTCGCGGCGCAATCTTCGTTTGTTTGTAAAGCGCAAATTGCCACAAAAGGGTGACAAATGGGTGACCAGGGGTAACTCGAAACCCTTGAAAGGCTTATAAAAAGACTCACATCAGATATATACATTGAGAGAGGGTTTAGATTGAAGAATGGAAGGCGTCCAAACAATGCTTGATTTTCTTAAGGCTGAGCCGCCAGTCGGGCCGGCTTTTAAGCCTCAGACCATTGCGGAAGTGGGCGTGCGCCAAGCCGTGCTCGAGGATCTGGCTTTAAAGATTCTGTATTTGTCCGGTTCTCTTTCGATACTTGAGCTATCCGATAAGATCCGGCTCAGCTTCGAAGTGGCCAACGAACTGTTTGCCCGGATGCGCGCCGAACGATATTGCCAAGTCACCGGGATGAAAAGCAATATCCCTCAGATCGCCATCACCTCCGAGGGCCGGTCCCGGGCCATGGAGATCCTCTCCCACAGTCATTATGCGGGCGCCGCCCCGGTCTCTCTGGAGAGTTATTGTGAGCAGACCCGAAAACAGGGTGTTCAGAACTTAACGGTTGGCCCCAGCGACGTTCAGCGCGCCTTCGCGCACCTTGTGATCGACGACAAGACCTTGGCGCAGTTTGGAACGGCGCTCAACTCCGGCGCGGCGCTTTTCCTCTATGGGCCGCCGGGAACCGGGAAGACCACCATGGCCGCGGCATTGTCGTCGGTACTTGCCGCGGACGAGGTATGGATTCCCTACGCGGTCGAAGTCGATGGTCAAATGATTACTGTATTTGATCCAGCGGTCCATAAGCGTATTTCGGAAAAGGAGACCCTGAGCCAGGACGATCGCTGGGTGCTCTGCCATCGCCCCACCATTCTCGTCGGCGGCGAGTTGACAGTCGAAATGCTCGACATGCAGTTCAACCCGATTACTAAGTTCTACGTCGGCCCCGTGCAGATGAAAGCCAACAACGGTGTGCTGGTTATTGACGACTTCGGACGCCAGCGCCTTCGGCCCGAGGAGTTGCTCAACCGCTGGGTGGTTCCCCTCGATCGCAGAATCGATTTCCTCACTCTCGCAGGAGGAAGGAAGATTGAGATTCCGTTTGAAATGCTGGTCGTCTTTGCATCTAACCTCGATCCGTACGATCTGGTGGATTCTGCCTTCCTGCGCAGGATTCAAACCAAGATCAAGATCGGCGTCAACACCGACGATCAGTTCCGCCAGATCTTCCACCGTATTGTAAAAGAGCGTGAGATAGCAGGCGACGAAGGGATCGTCGACCAACTCATCGAGTCTATCCGCGAAACCATGAAGCAGGAGTTGCGTTCCTGCTATCCCAGGGATATTGTGAACCAGATCTGTTGGGAGGCTCGATATGAAGGCAGGAAACCGTATCTCAACAGCGAGTCGTTGAAACGCGCAGTCGATGCTTATTTTCTCCCCAGAGATTGAATCATCCAGCCTGAGGCGTTGGTCCTATACGCGCCTGCGGTTCCAATCTGGATTGTCCCTTCGCGCCTGGGCCATTTAGCATCCGGAGTGTGCCTGGCCTCGATACTCCCATCATGTATGTGCGCGGCGTAGGTCCGCGCGTGGCGGAGATGCTCGCCGCCAAAGGAATCCAGACCGCCGAGGACCTGCTCTATCACCTGCCCTTCCGCTATGAGGACCGCCAGAACCCCCGCAGCCTGGACGAACTCATAGCCGGTGAGATGGCCAGCGTGATTGCCGAGGTGCGCGGCTCAATACTGCTGCGCACGCGCAAGGCGCCCATCTTTGAACTGACTGTTGGACAGGGCCGCCGCGCACTGAAATGCATTTGGTTCAATGGGACCTACCTGAATGGAAAGTTTCACGCCGGACAAACGGTAGCCGTCTATGGGCGAGTCGAACCGTCGCGATCCACAAGCAATCTCAAAATGATTCAGCCGCAGTTTGAACTGCTGCCCGACGCCACGGACGACGCCGAGACGCGACTGCTCGAAGTGGGCCGCATTACGCCGGTCTATGAGTCGCTGGGCGGCGCGCGCCTGGCTTCCCGCTGGCAGCGCAAGGTGATCTTCCATCTGCTGGAGGCAGTGCGCGGCGCGGCGCCTGAGTGCCTGCCACGGGAGCTGCTGGCCCGCCTGGCCTTGCCTGACCGTGAAACGGCGCTGCGCGAGGTTCATTTTCCGCCAGAAGGCACGCCCCTTGCGCAGTTGCAGAGCGCCTCAACCCCGGCTCACCGGCGGCTGATCTTTGAAGAGCTGTTTTTCCTGGAGCTTGGCCTGGATCTCAAGCGCCGTCGCATGAGGGAGCGCGCGGGCATCGGCTTTGCCACCACCGACAAGGTTCGCGAGGCTATCCGCGAGGTGTTGCCGTTTCATCCCACCCAGGCGCAGAAGCGCGCTCTGGGCGAGATTGTGGCCGACATGCGCCAACCCAGCCCCATGCGCCGGCTGTTGCAGGGCGACGTGGGCTCAGGCAAGACCATCGTCGCGCTGCAGGCTATGCTGGTGGCCATGGAAAACGGCTATCAGGCAGCCCTGATGGCGCCCACCGAGATCCTGGCCACCCAGCATTTTCTTGCCGCGCGCAAGCTGCTGGAGCGATCTTCCCGCCGCTATCGCATCGTTCTCTTGACCGGTTCGCTGGACGAGGACCGCAAGCGCCATGCCCGCGGCTTGATCAATCGCGGCGAAGCGCAGTTGGTGATCGGGACTCATGCGCTGATTGAAGAAAAAGTCGAGTTCGACCGGCTCGGCCTTGTCGTAGTCGATGAGCAGCACCGCTTCGGCGTGATGCAACGATTCAAACTGATGAAGAAACCAAATCAGGCCGAGCCGGACGTGCTGGTCATGACCGCCACGCCCATTCCACGCACCCTGGCGCTTTCCCTCTACGGCGATCTGGACGTGAGCGTTTTGGATGAGTTGCCCCCCGGCCGCACTCCCATCGTGACCCGCCGGGTTGCGGATGAGCGCGCTGAAGAGGTCTGGGGCTTTGTCCGCAAACAGGTCGCGCTGGGCAGGCAGGCATACATTGTGTATCCGATCATTGAAGGGACCAAGGACGACCAGCCGGAGCTGGACTTCTCGCATGATGAGCCCGAAGAAGGCCTTGAGCCACCTGCCTCGCCCACCCGCAAAACCGATCGCAAGGGCAAGACCGCGGAGCTTTTTCCGCGTTCCGCGCAGGAGGCGCCGGGCGCCAAATCCGGCATGAAGTCTGCACTCAAGTCGGCGACTGAGATGCATGAAAAACTGCGCGCCGGTCCGTTCGCCGGCCTGCTGGTGGGCCTGTTGCACGGGCGTCTCGACGCCGGCGAGAAGGAAATCGTCATGCGCCGCTTTCAGCGCGGCGAGATTGACGTGCTTGTGGCCACCACGGTCATCGAGGTGGGCGTCGATGTTCCCAACGCCACGGTGATGGTGGTGGAGCACGCGGAGCGCTTCGGGCTGGCGCAGTTGCACCAGTTGCGCGGCCGCGTCGGGCGCGGATTCGCCAGGAGCTATTGCATTCTGACCACCGGCCCGCGCATCTCCCCGATGGGCGAGGAACGGCTGAACGCCATGGTCCGGACGCAGGATGGATTTGAGCTTGCGGAGCTGGACCTGGCCATGCGCGGACCGGGCGAGTTCTTTGGAACCCGGCAAGCCGGGCTGCCTGATTTTCGAGTTGCGGATCTGCTGCGCGACAGGCAGTTGCTGGAACTGGCCAAGATGGAAGCCGCCCGCTTTGCGAACGACTCCCGTTCCCATAACGGCAACGCCGCCGAAGTAACGGACGCCGAACGGGCGCGCGTATGGGCGCGCCTTAAGGACGCATGGCAGCGCCGCTATGGGCTCGTGGAGGCCGGCTGAGCAATCTGCCGGCTTTTGGCTCGTTCAGGCCGCCTCATTCTCCAGCAAGCCATGCACAATATCCTCTGGAAAGGTCAGTATTTCCAGCTCGATACTGGCAATCTCCTTGCCGCAATCCCGTTGCCCGCTGCGGGTGCATTGGCAGAGTTCGGTGAACCGGATATGCGCGCTCCGGCTCAGCTCCAAGCCCGACGCAATCAGAACGCTGTAAATGTCAATGCACGTTTGGCGCTCAAATTCGAACACCATGCTCACTGTCCCTAGATCGTTTGCGCCCCGGCTCAAGACCCAGCCGCCACACCCAAGAATGGCGCCAGAGAGGGTCTGGACCAGCCTCGCCGGTTCTTCTTCCGAGACGGCCCTCATCTCCATCGCCCAGGGAATCGTCTTCGTGTGCCCAGCATCGTGGTCCGGCATGGTCAATCTCATGATGGTTTAATCGGGACCAGGCCGCCAAGCATAACGATTGTTCCGGAGTGGAACGGCGCCTGACCTGCTTTGAAACAAACATCCCTCGTTGGAGTCACATTCTGCCTTGCGTTGGTAATGAACGCGCAGGTCTCGCTCCCTCCATGGCCGCAATCCCGCCAAGAGCTCGATAATGTAGCTTGATAGACAGCATGATCATCGGCTCCGGAATCGATCTGGTGGAGATTGGGCGAATCCAGCACTCCATGGATCGCTATGCTCAGCGCTTCCTCGACCGCGTCTACACTGCCGCCGAGCAGGCCTATTGCCTGCGCAAACGCAAATCCGCCGAGAGCTTTGCAGCCCGATTTGCCGCCAAGGAAGCTGCAGCCAAGGCGCTGGGAACCGGCATCAGTTATGGAGTGAGCTGGCTGGAGATCGAGGTCGTCCGCGAGCCCGGCAGAAGGCCTTCCCTCCGGTTTCACGGCCGCGCCGCCCAGATCGCCGCACGGCTGGGAGTCGCCCGATCTGCCCTCTCGATTACCCACACTGCCGGCCTTGCCATGGCCAGTGTGGTGCTCGAGAACGGGCCATAACCTCCACCCGTCTGCTATCCTCAAGGCGTCACCCGGCTCATTTCAGTTAAAGGAAGTCCTGTGCCCAGCCGCAAAGAGATTCAGTGGTCGCAACTGAGAGTGGGAGCGTTGGTCCTGGCGGCCATGGCCGTGCTGATCGGGATTATTCTCCTTATGTCGGGCAATTCCGGCGGCTTATTTGCGCGCAAGATCGTTCTCCGCGCCTACTTTGAGAATGCCTCGGGGATCAAGGCTGGAGCGCCGGTCACGCTCCAGGGCGTAACCATCGGCAATGTGGTCCATGTGCGAGTCGTTCCCGAGCGAGGCCAGACTCCTGTCGAAGTAACTTTGCGGGTGAGCCATGAAGCCCTGTACGCCTTGCACACGGATTCAACCGCCTCGATTGCCCAGGCCGGCGCGCTGGGAGACAGTTTTATGGATATTAATTCCGTCGGTGCCACAGGTCCCCCGCCAGCCAACAATGCCGAACTCAGGGCCGTCGAATCGCCCGACATCCAGAGTGTGATCCGCTCCAGCGAGTTGTCGATGGAGCAGATTACAACGCTCGTGCGCAAAGTGGATGTTCTGATCGACACCCTGAATTCGAAAAAGGGCTCCATGGGCCAGTTCATTAACGATCCTGCATTCTACAATAGGATCAATCGCATTGCAGCCGATCTCCAAACCATCACCGGCACCGTGGCCGGGGGTAAGGGATCGTTAGGCAAGCTGATGACCGACGACTCCCTTTACACGCGCGCCAACTCCGCCATCGACCGGCTGGAGAAAATCACCATCGCTTTGGACGAGGGCAAGGGAACTGCGGGCAAGCTGCTTCACGACGACTCCCTTTATAACAACCTGAACGCCGCAGTCTCCAACGCCAATCAGCTGCTGGCCGAGATCAACGCCGGCCATGGCTCGATCGGCAAACTGGCCAGGGACCCCGAATTCGCGAAAAAACTCGACGACACGGTCACCCGTCTTGACAGCATCCTGACCAACGTGGACGAGGGCAAGGGAACGATGGGCCAGTTGATGATCAACCGTTCGCTCTACGACCATGCGGACCAGACAATGGAAGAGACCCATCAGTTGATCAAGAGCATGCGCGCGAACCCGAAGAAGTACCTGGTCGTCCAACTAAAGGTCTTTTAGGCCAGCCACACACGCGTGCGAGCGGAGGCGGCGAGATGAAGCAGAGGCCGTGGCGCAGAATCCTCGCCATCGTTGCAGGTGTCATGATCGTGGTGGGCGCTGCTCCTCTGGCCTATTTGTATTGGTTCGCAAGCGCCCACAATTTTCAACCGCTCTTGATGGAGCTTCCGCTCAAACAGGGCGAGTACGCCTCGGCGGCGTTCAAGACGGACCTCGATGAGAACTACATGGTTCAGATCGAACTGGCTGACCCAACCGGGCGAGCCATCGGGTTGAATAAAGACGCGACCCTCGATCTGGATTGGAAGATTGTCGACGCGAGCGGAACCGCGCTTCAGCAAGGAACTGAGAACACTCCGCTGCGTGGGGCTAATAATGTGAATCTTGGTGAGTACCACTCGAAGCGCGGCGAGCGTCAAAGGTTGATTGTCGACGTTCACCGCGAGATCGAAGAGCCCTACGGATCGCGCGTGACGCTGGAGGTTAACTCGACAGAAGACCCTGAAGGAAGGGCGATAGCGGCTTACATGTCTTTCTGGTGGGCCTCCATCGTGGCCGGCCCCGGCGCGATCCTCCTCCTCGTTCTGCTTATCCTGCGAGCCGTACGAAAATCCTCTCCACGCAAGTTGACCGTTTCGTAATCTATCCAGCAACCATCATGGGACTCGGCGGGCAAAATGCAATTACCAGCAGGGGTTCTCAATTACGCGCGGATCTGCTGGCTTGTCGGTCCTCGGATTCGCCGACCTCATTCCCCCGAAACGTCTTCCAGAACTCCACATACCCCTTGAGCCGCACCACGTGAAAGTAATCGCTGGCCACCAAATAGAAGACGGCCGAAGCGGCCCCCACCAAATGCAGCGTTTCGCTGCCGAGTTCGTCGCTGAACGGAAGCGGCGCGGCCGAGAACACCATCGCCAGCACAATCAGCGCCAGCTTCACAATGCCCATCACCATGTTGATCTCCACCAGCTTGCCGGTGAACGGCTTTCCCAGCTTTAAGCTCTGGGCAAGAGAGGAAACCGCGGAGCGGTCTTCAAGCAACACCAGCAGCGGCGCAATGGAAAGCGGCCAGCTCACCAGCGCCCACGCCGTGTAGAAACCCAGCGAAAGAAAAATGACCCACATCGAGTAGCCCACCAGGTCCGGTTCTCCGGCCGGGGTAATGTGTGTGGCTGCCGCCCATTCAACGCAGCGGAACCAGCCCCAGAACGTTATCACCAGCCCCACCAGGAAAGTCGCCTGCAACACGATGAGTTCCACCGGCCGGAAGGGCAGGCGCGGATTCATCCGCTTCAAAACCAGGTTGCGTCCCAAGCCGGAGACGACCACCCAGGCGAACGCGGCTACAGGCACAATCCAGCGCAGCGCGGAGATCGCGTGCGGCTGATAGAGCGTCCACGCATGGTCAAGCTGCACCACCGCCACCCACGGATTTTGCGCATCGACCGCGGTGAGCCCCGAGGCATCCGGCGGAAGCGCTTCGAGGATTTGCTGCATCCGCATCCAGCAGATCGCCAAAAACGGAATCCCGAAGATCCAGCGCCAGGCCACTTCGATCGCGATCAGCGAGGGCCGGCCCACTACCCAGCCCATTTGACCGACAAGAGATTGGGTTCCGCGCAGCGGCGCGGCCACGCTACTTCACCACCGGGGCCTGCGTTCGTTGCAGGGGGGGCGACGGGTCTTTGTCGCCGGGGTGGAGCACAAGGTTCACCAGCTTGCCCGGCACCACAATCACCTTGACCACAGTTTTGCCCGCCGTGCGCGCCTGCACTTTGCCTTCGCCGAGCGCTGCCGATTGAATCGTCATTACATCCGCGCCTGCGGCCACGCGGATCACGGTCACCAGCTTGCCGTTGATCTGCACGGGAATCTCGAGCTCGTCTTCCTTGGCAAGCTCAGGGTCGCTCACCGGCCAGGGCGCGCGCAGCAAGCTGCCCCGCTCGCCAAGCTGCTCCCACAATTCGGCCCCAAGATGCGGCGCAAAGGGAGCCAACAGCAGCACCAGTGAGCGCAGCAGCTCCAACACCAGCGGCGCGGAAATTTCCCCAGCAGCTAATTGCGCTTCCGCGCCCTGAATCTCATTGACCAGTTCCATGATGGCCGCCACGCAGGTGTTGAAGTGCCAGCGCCCCTCGAAGTCCAGCGTGATCTTGGCGATGGTCTGATGCAGCTTCCGCAGCAGCTTCAGCGATGTGCCGGCCGGCGTTCCAGTCTGCTGGCCGCGAGCCGCGCGCGCGATTGGCCCGTACTTCGTCGCCAGCCGCCAGACGCGGCCTAGGAACCGGCTGACCCCGGCCACGCCTTCTTCCTGCCAATCCAGATCGCGGTCCGGCGGCGCGGCAAACAGCGAGTACATGCGCGCGGAGTCGGCGCCGTAACGGGCGATCATGTCGTCCGGCGAAACCACGTTGCCCTTTGACTTGGACATCTTGGCGCCGTCTTTGATGACCATGCCCTGCGTGAACAGCCGCTGCACCGGCTCGTCATTCTCCACCAGCCCCAGGTCCCGCATCACCCGGGTCCAGAAGCGCGAGTAGATCAGGTGCAGAATCGCGTGTTCCACCCCGCCGATGTACTGGTCGATGGGAAACCAGTATTGCGCCACAGCGGAATCGAACGGTGCTTTTGAGTTCTTGGCGTCCGTATAGCGGTAGAAATACCAGCTCGAATCGACAAACGTATCCATCGTGTCCGTTTCGCGCTTGGCCGGCCCGCCGCATTTGGGGCATGTCGTATTCACAAACTCCGGCACGCGGGCCAGCGGCGACCCGCCCTGCTGCGTGATTTCGATATGCTCGGGAAGCAGCACAGGCAATTGCTCGTCCGGCACTTGCACCAGGCCATCGCGTTCGCAATGAATCATCGGAATCGGCGTGCCCCAGTAGCGCTGCCGGCTCACACCCCAATCCTTCAGGCGGAAGGTAACGGTCGCCTTTCCGAATGCGCCTCGAACGGCATTCTCCTGCAGCTCTTTCTGGGCCGCGGCGCAGCTGAGCCCGTCGAACTCGCCGGAATTCACCAGCACCCCGTCTTCCGAGACAAATGGCAGCACCACAGGCTGAGTCTCGTTCACCGCCTGAATCACCTGCACAATCGGCAGGTCGTATTTGGTCGCAAATTCGAAGTCCCGCTCATCGTGCCCCGGAACGCTCATGATGGCGCCCGTGCCGTAGTCGGCCAGGATGTAATTGGCCACCCAGATCGGCACGCGCTGGCCGTTGTAGGGATTCACCGCAAAGCGCCCCGTTGGCACGCCATGCTTTTCGATCGCGCCCAGGTCTCCCGCTTCGCGAGCCTTCTTCTGCTGCTCGATCAGCTCGTCGACCTGAGCCTTCAACTTCGCATCGGAAGCCGTAAACGCCGCCACCAGCGCGTGCTGCGGCGCAAGCTGCACACTGGTCGCGCCAAATATCGTGTCCACGCGCGTGGTGAAAACACGAATGCGCTGGCGGGATTCCTTGGAGCCATCATCAAGACCTTGAAGCCCAACCTTGAGGATCAGCTCATCTATATCATCTGTATCTGATCTCTGATCTCTGATCTCAGCCCCCTGCTCTTCAAGGAAAAAGTCGACCTCTGTCCCCTCGCTGCGGCCAATCCAGTTGCGCTGCATGGTGCGCACTTTTTCCGGCCAGCCATCCAGTGTGTCCAGACCCTCCAGCAATTCCTCGGCGTAAGCCGTAATGCGGAAGAACCACTGCACCAGGTCGCGCTGCTCGACGATCGTGTCCTCGTGCCGCCAGCAGCGGCCGTCGATCACCTGCTCGTTGGCCAGCACCGTGCAGCACTCCGGGCACCAGTTCACCTTGCTTTTTTTGCGGTAGGCCAGGCCCTTCTCATACATGCGCAAAAAGAACCACTGGTTCCAGCGGTAGTAGTCAGGCAGGCACGTGGTCACTTCGGCGGCCCAGTCGAACCCCATGCCCAGCCGGTTGAACTGGCGTTTCATCGCGGCGACGTTGGAGAGCGTCCACTCGCGCGGCGGCACATTGTTCTTGATTGCTGCGTTTTCAGCCGGCAGCCCAAACGCGTCCCAACCCATGGGATGCAGCACGTTGTATCCCCGCATCCACATATGCCGGGCCAGCGCATCGCCAATCGCGTAGTTGCGCACGTGGCCCATGTGCAGCTGCCCGCTGGGATAGGGCAGCATCTCCAGCACATAGTACTTGGGCTTGCCGCACGTTGCCGGTTCAGCCGCGTAGAGCGCGGGCTCCGCGGCCCAGCACGCTTGCCACTTCAGTTCAATCGCCGCCGGGTCGTAACGCAGTTCTTTCTCGTCCGCCATCACCTTCCAGTGTAAACGCGGAGGCAGCCCATCTCGGACTTAAAGGTCGCCGCTGCGGGAACCATAGGAACGCGAGTGTCCCCAGGGTCACTTTTTCGGCCGCGATTCCGGCGGCACCATCCCCGCCACCCGGTAATACACCACAAGCTGTCCGTAGTGCTCACCGGAGTGTTCGATAAAGCCCCAGCCCAGGTCGGAAAATCGCACCTGTTGATTGGCGAAGGGGTCCATGCACAAGTCATTCATCCCCGCGTCGCCTTTACTCTTGATCAGGTCCGCGCCCTCTGCGAAGGACTTCTTCACAAACGCGACCACCGACGCCTTGGTCGCATAGTCGGCCCGTTTCACATCGCCGGTTGGCGACTTCACGCCCTTCGCCGAATTGATAAAGAAGTAGTTTGCTCCGGAGGCGTGCAAAAGCTGTTCGGCAAACGACCGCTGAGCAGGATTCGGCTTGAAGTCGTATTTGTCTTCGGGAAAGTCTTCTGCCATGGCAATCAGCTTTCGGCCAATGTCGTTCCAACTATCAAGCAAAACCTTGGATGGGCTGTCAGCGGCTTTCGGCGCGGCGGCCGGTTTCGGTGAGGCCTGTGCGTTCGCAATCTGGGTGAAAAGCGCAGCCGCCAGGATCAGGGAAAAATTCTTGGTTAGCATTCTCATGCGGAGATCTCCTTTGAATTCGACCAATGCACTAGACAATAGCGCCTTTTGCGAGCGAAATGCTACCGGATTTATTCAGTTCGAAGGCGGTCTGCATGCCAGGACCCTCGCCTGGAATTTAACCGCGCCCTCTACGCAGATTCCACCAGGCTCTTCAGCATCCGCACATTGCGTTCCTCATCGCCGGGCTCGTCCACAGGGGTCTCGGCGATGAACGCAGCGTGGGCAAAGCGCTTGTCGTTCAGCAGCCGCCGGAACGGCTCAACCCCCATCGTGCCCTGCCCGATGTGCTCGTGCCGGTCGAGCTTGGAGCCGCGCGCCGCCTTGGCGTCGTTGCAGTGCCACACCTTCACCGCATCGAATCCCACCGTCGCTTTCACCTTCGCCATGGTCTCTTCGTAGCCCTCGGCGCTCACCAAGTCGTATCCCGCCACATGCGTGTGGCAGGTGTCCAGGCACACGCCCACCGGCGCGCACGTCCTCAGCAGCGTCACCAACTCAGCCACTTGCTCGAAGCTGCCGCCCAGCGAATACTGCGCCCCGGCCGTGTTTTCGATCAGGATGTGGAAGCCGGTTCCCTGCCACGCCAGCCCGTCGATGGCGCGTTTGATCGACTCCGCCGCTAGCTTCAGGCCTTCCTCGCGCGTGAGCCCATTCCACGAGCCCGGATGCAGCACCAGGTACTCCGCCCCAAAAGTCAGCGCGCGCTCAATCTCCCCGCGAAACGCCTCCGCGCTCTTCTCGCGAATCGCTTCGCCCTGGCTGCACACGTTCACCAGGTAGCTCGTGTGAATCACCAAAGGGCCCACATCGAGCTTCGCACGAAGCTCTTTCATCCGCTCCGCTTGTTTCGGATCCACCTTCGGCGCGCGCCACATCCGCGGACTCGACGAAAACATCTGGAACGTATTCGCGCCTATCTCCCGCGCCCGCTCCACCGCATTCGAAGCCCCGCCCGCCGTCCCCAGATGCACTCCGATCCGCTTGGATGTCTTGATCATGCGACCAGTTTACCCGCTTCATCCCTCCCTGCTCACGCCGCAAAGACAAAAACGAGACGGAGTTGGGCACTCAAATTGGTGTGAATGAAACAGTCCGCTCTAATCGTCATCATCCTTGGCGCGTTTCTTCTGCCGCTCTTTAATCATCGTCGGCACCGGCGCGTCGCCCATCGCGTCCTTCCACAGAATCACGTTCAGCTTCTGCGCGTCGGCACGATCGGCGTGGCTGAAGTCCATCTTCATGCTTTCCTTTGCGCCGGCCGCTGTCTTGGCGTTGGCCGTGTAGATCAGCCCGTTGTCGCGATTCGATACGTCCGCCGTGAACGCGGGCTGATCGCCGGACCCGGTAAACAAAGTCGAAATCAGCGAACTGAACGCGTCGTTGTTGTTCATCGGAGGCAGTCCCAGCAGCGTCTCCATGGTCCGCACCACGCTCACTGTCGAATAAAACCGGCTGTCGACAAACGGCCCGCCATCCGCACTGCGCGGAGAATATTTGCTCACCACCAGCGCCAGGCTGCGATGCGCGTCCACATGGTCGCCGCCATCCTGCGCATCGTCTTCCAGAATGAAGAACGCCGTATCGTCCCAGAATGGCGAGTGCGAAATTGCCTCAACCGCCCGCCCGACTGCCAGGTCGTTATCCGCCACCGACGACTTCGGCGACGGTCCACCGGGCCGCGTGCCCGCGGTGTGATCGTTGGGCAACCGCAGCATCACGAAGTTGGGCATGCTGTCTTTGCCTTGCTCTTTGTCCGCAACCCAACCCTTCAGGTGCCGCAGGAAAATCTCCACCCTGATCTGGTCCGGAACCGCCAGGTTGAAGTCCGGCGCCTCCGCGGCAAAGTGACCCACCAGTTCCGGCTTGGTGGCAATGTTGGTGGATAGCAGCGGAATCGGCCACGCCCATTTGTTCACGCCGCCGCCCCACTCTGCGGGCAGCGTCTCGCCGGGTGCGACGGACTTGCGCGAACAATCCCGGCCTTCCACCATTGGCCCCTGCTGCGGATTTTCCGTCTTGACCTCGTTGCAGAAAATGGATGAAATGAATTCGCCGAAATGGTAATAAGTTTTCCCGTGCGCGGCCAGGTTTCCCCACAAGAAACCGCTCGCCGGCTCATTCACATCGGGAATCTTCTGCAGCAGCGGATAGCCCTCGGCCACCACGCCCTCAAAGTCATAGGTTCGCTGGTTGCCGCGGTACGCCTGCTGCCAGGTCTTTTCTAGATAGTCTGTGCCGATGGCTGCGTTCGACCAAACGTGCCCATCGCCCGACACTTCGCCTGAGTCGTAGAAATCATCCAAAACGCCAAACTGCAGAGCCAGCTTATGCAGGTTCGGCGTAATCCCTTCGCCGTACATCGTCAGGCTCGGGTCGCCGTTGCCCATCGGCTTTCCATCTTTCTTCAGGTCGCCGAAAATCTGATCGTAGGTCCGGTTTTCTTTAATGATGTAAATGATGTGCTTTATTCGCCCCTGCGCCCCGCCGGCAAAGGAAATCTTTTCCGCCGCCGCCTTCATCCGATTCGATTCGATCACCACCGAAGTCCATTGCGGCAGATTCTTCTCAACCTCAGCCGCATCGAGCGTGGCCAGCGAACCATACAACAACGTGGCAATATAGGTGGTTTTCCTTGGGAAGCGGCTTGGCTTCGCCCCCTCAACCAGCGGCTGCAGAGTGCTGTTTGGCCCAGTCCCCTTGCCCTTCGCGGTGGCCACATAAAGCTTTCCGCCGGAAGCCGAGGGAATGAATGCCATCGCCATCGGCATCCAATCGGTAGGCACAAATCCGATCGGCTCCGCCATTCCCTCGCGGGATGCTTTTGATGTCAGCTTCTTCGTGTCGATCACAGCCACCGCATCGCTGATGGCATTGGCCACATACAGCCGGCTGCCGTCCGCGTTGACGGCCAGCGCCTCCGGCTCTGCGCCAAAGTAACTCTGCCCCGGAAGCCGGGTGTCGAAATATCCCTTTACCGAAAACTGATTGCCATGCGCTCCAGGGCCCACATGTACAGCCGCAACGGCATCGCGGTTGGCAAGCGCCACATAGAGCGTTCGTCCATCCGGCGATAACGTAGGCGCGCATGGATGCGTGCCCGGAGCCACGGCGCTCGCCGGCTTGAGCAGGGTCAGCTTTCGCCCCACCATCCCCTTGGCTAAATCGAGTTCCACAATTTCAGAGGCATTCCACAAGGCAACGAAGGCCCGCGCGCCGTCCTTTGAAATCGCCAGCGCGACGGGATAGGTCGACGGTACGGCATCGCTCTCGGAAAGATCGAACCGTTTCACAATTCCGCCGTCTGGCGCTCCCTCAGTGGGATCCAACAGCAGAACGTCGTCCGATAGATTATCGGCAACCAGCAGTCTTTCGGCGCCCGCTGCCCTCACCACTGCAATGGCCGCTGGAAAAGGCACTCCCTTGTCGCCGTCCGCCTCGCCAATCAATTTCGTCTTTCTTCCTGGAGCGAGCGGCTCAAGCGGCAGATGAATCATGCGCTCCGGCGCGATCTTCCCCGCCGTGAAGCGATATACCACCACTCCGCTTCCGGTTGCGTTCTTGCCATCGCCAAGCGGATTCGTAATCGAGCCCATGCTCGCATAGAGGCGGCTTCCGTCGCCGCTGAACGCCAGTCCGGAGTAAAGCGTCTGTTCAGCCCTGTCCGGCGTGCGCGCATCCGGAAAGTCCGACACCGCGCCCGTCTGTGTATCCAGCACCGCGATCGACTGCTCATACTGCGACTCGAAAGTGCCATAGCCGGCATTCACCGTGACCACGTAGCGCCCATCGGGAGAGACAGCCATCGACATCGGCAGGCTGTTCAGCCGTTGCGGATGCCCCGGAATCTCCCCAATCAACTGCTTGCTTGTGGGCAAATCGATCGTCTGCGTCAACGCAGACATCGAACCCAAAGCCAGGGTCGCGCCCGCAGTTGTAAACCAAACCATACTATTCATACTTTGAACCTGTCATAACAAGCCCCTCTTCCGCATTACAGAACTGTTACATACTCATGGCAGCGCAAGAATCCTGTCGGAATGGAATTTTACGTGAAGCCGAAGGCTTCACGTGCGGATGATCTGCAATAATCTCTCGATATGCGCACAGTGCTTACCGCAGAGAAGCTTTGGAACGGCACCAATCTGCTCGACCATCCTGTGTTACTGATCGACGACGGACGAATTGCCTCGATTTTCACTCGCGAGACCAGGCAATTACCCGCCGCCATGCAATCCCGCGTTCTCGACTTTCCAGGCGCCACGCTGGCTCCGGCTTTTCTGGATGTTCACATTCATGGGGCGGCCGGCCACGATGTGATGGAAGCCACGCCCGAAGCGTTCGCCGCCATCGGCAGCTTTCTTGCCGCTCATGGGACTGGCAGCTTTCTCGCCACCACCGTGACAGCCCCACTGGACGCGACGTTGCGCGCTCTTTCAGGGCTGGCTAAGCTGGTGACCCAGCCGAACAGCATGAGCGAGACGGAGCCCCAGGCACGGCCCCTCGGCATTCATCTCGAGGGGCCGTTTTTGTCACATGCCAAGCGCGGGGTGCAGCCGGCGGAACATCTGCTGCAGCCCGACATCGCGCTCTTCGACCGCTTCTTCGAGGCTGCCGAGGGGCACATCCGCCTGATGACGCTTGCCCCGGAACTGCCCGGCGCGGCTGCACTGGCCGCCCACGCCACCGCGCGCGGCGTGCGCATCTCCGTGGGCCACTCGAATGCCACGGCCGCCGAAACGAAAACCACAATCGCGGCCGGAGCCGTGAGCGCAACGCATACTTTCAATGCCATGCGCCCGCTGGACCACCGTGAACCGGGCATTCTGGGCACTGTGCTCACCAGCGATGACCTGTTTGCCGAGCTGATCTGCGACGGGATCCATACCGCTCCGGAGCTGGTTAAGCTGTGGTGGCGGGCTAAAGGGCCGGAGCGCGCCATTTTGGTGACCGACGCGATGAGCGCCGCCGGCATGCCCGACGGCGAGTATCAACTGGGCGGATTCGCGGTCCAGGTTGCCAACGGAAGAGCCACGGCCAATGGCGTCCTGGCCGGCAGCGTGCTCACACTCGACCGGGCACTGACTAATTTTATGGACTTCACCGGCTCGCCTCTGCATCAAGCGCTGCGGTTGCTCACTGTAAACCCGGCCGCGATGACCGGCTTCAGCGATCAAGCGGGCACGTTGGCCGTGGGCGCGCCCGCTAATCTCGTCGCTCTGGACGAGACAGGCAAGCTGGCGGCTTGCATCCATAACGGCCAACAGCTTGCCACTCGCTGAATTGCGGTTTAGGCGCAACCGGCAAGCCGCACTTAGCGCCCGCTGCCCTGCTGTGCAGCCGCGGCCGGAAGCCCCAGCACGGCCGCCGGCGGCAAATCCTTCCCGCTGTCCCAGCCGCGAATCCCCGCCTGAAACAAATCTCCGCGCCGCTGCCATGTTTCTATCGCCAGGTCGTAGCGCACCGTCACATTATTCAGCCAATACGGGCGGTTTTCGCTCAGCCAGACTTGGCTGTACTCGCCCTTTATCGCGGAGTAGGCGTCGCGCAAATCCTGGCAACGCCCAAACATGCTGCTGATTTCATCCAGTACATTGTGCGCCTCTGTCCGCTGCGCCTTGTCGTGCTGCTGCGCCATTGCCTGCGCATACGTGTCCGCGATTTCCTGGCTTAGTTCAAATTTCATGCCTATCAGGTCCAGTCGCCGCGCTCCCATATCCATCGCCGTCAGCGCGTCCTCTTCCTTCAAGCGGTCGTTCGCCATGCGCGCTTGCGCAATCAGCACAATGGCTCGTTCGGCATGCGTCCGCAACTCCACCGCCACCGGCAAAATCTTCGCCGAGGCCGCCTGTCCTTCCGCGCTCCACGGATCCAGCCAGAACAGTTCATCGCTCACATATCCGGTGTGCGCCTCATCCAAGGCCGCGTGCGCGGCCATCAGTTCTTCCTCAGCCTCGTTCACCTTGCCGGTCGCGTCGCCATGGAACGTATGCCCATAACTCTCCTGGTAAGCGGGGATCGGGCTCTCTCCCGGCTGCCACGCGGCCGCCGCTCCAAACAGCACACCGTACCAGTCCATGTTGAACAGGCCCTCGCCGTCATCGTTCCACACCGTCGTCAGCGCGCCCGTCGAACCCAGCCGCTGCCCGTCGCGAATAAAACCCTGGATGTTTCCGAAGGCTGTCTTCGCCACCGGATACACCTGGTTCCAGTTGGCGTCGCCCGGCGCAACCCAGGTCTCAATCCCGGCCTTTGCAAACGGCTCGATCATCTTGTCGAAGCCCTTGAAGTCCCCATAATTCCATGGCACCGCGATCATATCCTTCGGCAGCCCGGCCACTGCTGCGGGGTCGGCCCCGCCAATGTCGCCCCAGAACAAAAGGCGCCGATGCAGCGGCGCCAGATCGTCGTGAATCTGTTTGAGAAAATCGACATAAACCGGCCCGTAGCCCCGCGACTGCACCTGCTGCCTTGTGCGCCCCACGCCCAGATCGAAGGTCTCATCGGCCCCAATGTGAATGAAGGGCGATGGAAACTCCGCGGCAATTTGCGTAAACCAATCGTGAATCAGCGGCACGGTCCCTGCCTGCCCCGGCGCCAATACCTGGCCATGCGGCGTCTCCGCCACATCCTTGTAGAGGTCGTACTTCAGCACGTGATGCAGATGCCCAAAGGCCTCCTGCTCCGGAATGATCGTCACGTGAAATGGCCGGGCATACGCCACCAGTTCTGCGACCTCGGCCGGCGACAATGCACTGCCCGGAGGCGCAGCCAATGGTTGGTCGGCATAGAGCAGCGTGTGCTCGAGATAGGGCGAATAGATATTGATCTTGTACGATGCAAACACCCGAATCTGATGCTTCTGAAATTCGACCGTGGGAAAAGGCCCGCGCGACAGGTCGTCGTCGATGCCGCGATACTTCATCGCCGGCCAGTCGCGCACCGTACCTGTTGGCAACATCCGCTTTTCACCCGCAAGCGGAAGCAACTGTTTCAGCGTCTGCACCCCATAAAAAACGCCCGAGCTCGATGCTCCCACCACAAATGCCTCGCGCGGCTCCAACGCAAGTACATAGCCTTCGGCCTCCATTGCCGCGTCGAACCGCAGGCCTTGCCTGGCCAGCAAGCTCTTGGCTTCCGCCGACCCGGTGCGCAGCAGCGTCACGCGGTAGCTCGCTTTCGCATTTCCGACCAGCCCTGTTGCCTTCACTCCCTCTTCCAGATCGCGCGCTGCAAACAGGTCTTCTTTGTCGCGGCCCGGCACGCTCACCGCAATCGACGCCGGCAGTTTCGCCTCCCCCGTAAAATGCGCCTCGCGAGGCGCCGGAACCAGCCGCACCTGCCCCAGCGCCATGCTTGAAAGTGCACACATCAGCGTGACAACTCCGCTCGCTCTTCCGCGCAAAACGAAAAATGAATCTGTTCGTTTGAGACTCGACATCTTGATCACCTTCAATTCATACGAGCAAACGTCTCATTTCAATTCGATTATTGTAGGCTACCGTCTTGGCTGCGGAGAGCGCGCTGAAACGAGTTATCCCGAGTCAGCAATGGCATGGAATCCTCGATAACTCACTCTAAGAAGCAGCCGGCTGCTCGACCACCGCCTTGGAAAGATTTCTGGGCCGGTCCACATCCACGCCGCGTTCCAGGGCCATGAAGTAGGCGAACAGTTGCAGCGGAATCACCTCTGCAATCGGCAGCAGGTACTCCGCCGCCGGCTGCACGGGAACACAATCGCTGGCCAGCCCGCCGACCTCTTCATCGCCCGCATTCGCGATGGCAATCACCTTGGCCCCTTGTTCCTTCATATCGCGCAGCAATTGCAGCGTTTTCTCATAGCGCATCACCGAGCCATCCAGGCTGGTATCCACCGTGGCCATCACCACCAGCGGCACAAGGTCGCTGACCAGCGCGTTCGGTCCGTGCATTAACTCGCCTGTCGGATAACCCTCGGCGTGAACATAAGAAGCTTCCTTAAGCTTCAGCGCGCCCTCGCGCGAAATGGCATAGTGAATGCCACGACCAAGATACAAAAAAGTGGCCGCCGACTTATACGTGCGCGCCAGGCCGGCCATCTGCTCCCGCCAGCCGTCAAGCTGCGCCGCAATGCTATCGGGCAATGTTCGCAATTCCGCAATGTGCCGGGCCAGCGCAGCGGGATTCATCCGGCCCAGGCGCGCGCCCTCATAAAGCGCCAGCACATAGAGCGCCGCCAATTGGCACGTGAAGCTCTTGGTGGCCGGAATCGCGCGTTCCACCCCCGCAGCCAGGGGCATGGAAACATCTGCCTCGCGCTCCATTGAAGAACCCGCGGCATTGGTGATCGCCAGCGTCTTCTGCCCGCGCAGCCGCGCCTCCCGCAACGCCGCCAGTGTGTCGGAAGTTTCGCCCGATTGCGAAAGCACCAGCACGCTCGGATGGCGCGCATCTTCCCTGTCATGACGCCCGCGGCAACTGTATTCGCTCGCATACTCCACATCCACGGCCAGGCCGCACAGGTCTTCCAGCAGAATTTCGGCAGCCAGCCCGCTGTGCCGGCTCGACCCCGAAGCGGCAATTAGTATCTCGCCCTCAGGGATCGACCAACCCGCCAGCAGCTTGGCCACATCCGGCTTCAGCCCATCCCCCCGCAGATAAAGGTCCAGAGTGCGCCGTATCGCTTCCGGCTGTTCGTAAATCTCGCGCAACATCTCATGGGCAAAATTCTGCATCTTTCAATCCCGGCCGCATCCCAGTCGACAGAGCAAAAACCACGGCAGCTACGATCCTATTCGAGCACGCGGGACAATGGTAGCCTAGCCCATGTCTGCCGCGCTCAGCGCCCTTTCCCCGTCGCGGACTCCCTTGCAGCAAACTCCTGGCGGAGCAACCGCACCGACTCGCGCACATCGGCCTCCAATATCGCCGGACCGCTTACAGCATCGTGCCCGTTGCGCTTAGGCAATCCGTTCGCTTCTTCCCATTCCGCCCGCCGCGTAAGCGATCCATGAAGATACGAAACGCCCGTCATCCGCACCACCTCAATCAGGTTGGCCAGCCTCAGGCCGCCGCCGGCCATCATATTCAGCCGTCCGCCGGCCTGCCGGAAGAGCCGCGCAATCGACTCCGCTCCCTCGAATACGTCCACCGCGCCTCCCGACGTCAGCAGGCAATCGGCCCCGGTTGCAATCACCGCTTCCAACGCTTCGCTCAGGTCCCTGGTCTCGTCGAAAGCCCGGTGAAAAGTAACACGCATCCGACGCCCCAACCTCACCAGTTCGCCGCTTCGTTCCACATCCACGCGGCCGTCCTTGAGCAAGACGCCCACGGCAACGCCGGCTGCGCCTGCCTGCTCCGCTTGTTGAACCTGACGCCGCATCTGGTCAAATTCTTCGGCTGAAAACACAAAGTCTCCGCCCCGAGGACGAATCAGCACGTGGACCGGAATCGAAAGCGCCTGAATGGTTGCTTCGATGAGATCAACGGAGGGTGTGACACCCCCCATGGCCAACTGCGAACACAGTTCAACACGGTCAGCGCCGCCAGACTCGGCCGCTTGGGCAGCTTCCACGCTCTCGGCACATAACTCAAAAAGAAAGTTCTTCATAGAAGCTCTGCGGTGAAACTCAGTTTTTTCTGGAACTGCTTTCTGCCAGTCTGCATCACCCTGACCGTCGAAGATTGGCTGGATCGCCGTTGAAAATCGCGTCTTGCGTCCTGACTCCACAGTCCTGGCGCGCACCGAATCCGAGCGCGTGCCGCGCCCAGCCTCAACTCCGCCGAAAAGAAATTGTTCAGCTTGAGCCCAGCCCTGGCGCCCCGAGCCTAGAGCCATAATGTCGTCATTGGATGGTCAGCTATGATCGCAGCCGTGCTTTTACCTCGCTTGATCAATGACAGGGTCCGCGCCCCACAGAGGAGTTAGCCCCTTAACGGCACACTTCGAAAATCCTCCAGCGGATTCCCTTTCCCGGCTACATGAAGCAAGCTCGAAGGCGCCCTCTTCGAGCTTGCTTGCTGACTCCGCATTTTCAAAAACAGGCGCCGGAGCTTAGTTGGTCGCTGCGCTCCGCTTTAGAAGCTCAGCTTGAGTGAGAGTTCCACCTCGCGCCCAGGATTTGACCCATCCAGCAATCCAAACAGCCCCACCGTGCCCGCGCCGCCTCCTAGGGGACCCGTGGTGCGCACCCCGTTGCATGCGTTGCAAGAGCTGTACTGGCCCCACCAGCTGGCTGGAACGCTGAAGATCGGCGTATTCGTCAGGTTGATGAATTGGGCGGCGAACGCCAGGTTGGCCTTCTCCGTGATCGGGAACTGCTTGGTCAGGTTAAGATCGGCGGTCTTGAGCGCCGGACCACGCAACGCGCCATTCTGGCAGTTTCCAAAGGTTCCGCCATTAGCCACGTCGGCAACCTCGCTGACCGCACCGGGATTGAGATTCGTTCTGCCGATGCTTCCGCCGATCTGTACCGTTTGCAGGGGTTGTGAGCCCAACTGGCCCGCTACGCAATTGGGGCGGGGTTCGTAGGATCCGGTGAGCGACGATGCGGAATTCGGATTTGAATCGCCCATATAGGCGCCGGCAAATGGCGTGATCCCAAAACCCGAGCGAGCCGTGAAATTCACTGCCGCCTGCCAGCCGCCGATCACTTCATTCACTCCCCTGTTCACGCCGTTTGCAAACTGTTTTCCACGGCCGAACGGCAGGTTGTACACCGCGTACGCGCCAAAGTCCTGCGAGGCGTCCGTGGTGCAGCGCCCATAATCGGCCTTTGGATCGTACTCGTTCTGGAAGAAGTTCTGCGTGGCTTGAGTTTGCGATTCCCCGGCGCCTTCTTCGTCGCCGTACGACCCGAAGTAACCCAGCGAGTTAGCCAGGCACTTGGACCAGGTATAACTTGCCTGGAAATCGAGCCCATGATAGTTTCTCTGCGCCAGCGTCGCTTCCAATGCGTTGTAGCGGGAGATTCCGTCCGAGGCGTTGTAACGAGCCTGTGCGCCGGCGTGCACGATCGGCTGCATGTACGGGCCCGGAACCACCTGGTCCTGCGAATTGAGCTCCTTCTGGTTATAGAGGTAGATGTCTGACATGTGATCGTCCTTGTTGCCCACATATCCGAGCGTTGCGATGGTATTTGCCTTGAATTGATGCTCAAAGACGAGGTTCCACTGCTGATCGACTGCCGGTCTCAGGTGCGGATCGGTGGCGTGAACCTGTCCGCTGGCGAAGCAATTGGACGCGAAGGCCATAAGTTGCGCAGGTGTGCAAGCTGCCGAAAAGGGAGTGAAGCCCTGGTCGAGCGTCGTCACCGGATACTGCAGCGCGGCGCCCGAGTTATTCAGCTCATTGTGCAGTTCCACGTTGGGTGGGTTCACGACGGCCATGTTATTCACGCCGTTGCCTTCCATGTAACCCGAAATATCGTAGGCCCCGCGGATCACCGTTCCAGGCGACCAATCAGGTTGCCACGCGAAACCAACCCGCGGCTGCACGTCGCCGATCCCTTCATAGGTCTGGTAATTGGTGCCGATCTCCGGCGTTCCCGTCAACAAGTCAAAGTTCACGTTGTTGCTCGCGTTTTTGTCGCCGCGCGGCGTGGTCACTTCATAGCGAAGACCCAGGTTCAGGGTTAGGTTGTGGGTTACCCGCCAGTTGTCCTGCCCGTAGCCGGCAAACAAGCTGTTGCGAAGATGGAAATTGAAGGGCACGCCCTGCTGAACATCTTGCGGCAGACCCAGAAGAAAGTCCGCAAACGCGTTGCCGATGCTTCCATTGGCGCCCGTGTACTGGCCGCTGAAAGTGAACGAGCCGGCGGCACCCTGGTTGCCCGCATACACGTCGTTCATGATGTAGTGGTAGAGCTCGAATCCGCCATGAAGCGTGTGTCTGCCGTGCGTCCATGTCAATGAGTCTTCGGCTTCGATTGTGGTGTCGTGGAAAATTTCCACCCCATCGGAACTACCCACCGATCCGTAACCAAAGCTCATGGCCGGAAGAATGCTCTCCTGAACGCCGGGGAGCCCGAACTGCTGCGGCAGATTTCCGCCGGTTGCGTTGGTATAGATCTGGTCGTTCGCTGGGAAAATCTGCGCTCCCACCCGTACATCGTTCACCAGAGTCGGGGTGATGGTGCGGACGTAATCCACCACGAAATTCTTCAGCGGATATTCCCGCGTCAGGTTCGGAGTCAGCACGTCCGTGCCGTTGCTGCTGGTGTTGATGGTATACATCTGCGAATAACGACCCATGATGTGATCGCTCTCCGTAGGCTGCCAGTCGATTTTCGCATCGCCCTGAGAGGAGTGAACGTAACCGCTCGTGAAGTAGCTCTGTTGTTCAAACTGCTGCGCAAAAAGCGGCGAAGCGACCAAGGCCGCGGCTACTTTGCTGTTTAGCGGCACCTGATTGTTGGGAAATGGCTGACGAGCCGCCAACGGTGCCACCTGGCCCGCGTTTGCGCCTGTCAGATAGACCGGGCTGTAAAGCTGATAGGTTGCGTTGGAGCAGACGCCGTTGACAAACGAAGCTCCCTGGCTGGTACAAAGATTCGCAAAATTCCCCGTCAGATATTGCGATGGAATGATGCTGTTGGTTTGCGGGGACCTGGGTGTGTTGTTGATTTCGGTCTGCTCGTCGGCAAAGAAGAACAGCTTGTCCCTCACAATGGGGCCTCCCACCGTGCCGCCAAATTCATTCCATTGCAGCACCGGCCGCGGCAGTGTCACCCCGGTCGGAACATAAACGTTGGAGTTGCTTGCGGAGGGAATCAGCAAGGAAGCATTGGCCTTATCCTGCCAGCTGTTCGCATTCAGATCCGTGTTACGGATGTATTCGAACAGGTCACCATGGAAGTGGTTAGTGCCGGACTTGAGCGACTCCACGATCACGCCGCCGATGTAGTTGCCGAAATCCGCGGGCGCATTGCTCGTAATGATGTTGAATTCCTGAATCGCATCGGGGCCGGGAACGTACGCAACGTCGTTGTTATCCGGCTGGTTCACGTCCATGCCGTCCAGTGAGAAGTTGTTGTCCTGTTCCCTCGCTCCGTTGACGTACGGCCGGCCGGTCCCAAAAGTGGTCTGAGACGACTCAAGAGCAAAAATGTTAGGACTGATCACACCCGGTGCAAGCAGCGTCAATTGGTTGATGTCCCGGGAGGCCAACGGCAGCGCTGTGACGGTATTCACGTCGATCAGCGTTCCCATCTCTGTGGACCCCGTCTGTAGCAAGGGCGGAGCTCCTGATACGCTCACCGTTTCATTTACTTTTCCCACCTTAAGTGTAAAATCCACGCGCGCCACCTGATTCAGAATCAGGTTGAACGAACTGCGGACTTCCTCAGTGAAACCAGCTGCTTCCACCTTGACCTGGACGTTGCCGACCGGGATCTGGGGAAACTCATAGAGCCCCGATTCGCTGGTCTTCGTGGTCCAGGTCGTTTCTCGATCCACGTCGCGAACCGTTACGGTCGCATTGGCAACGGCGGCCCCGGCGGGGTCCACCACGGTGCCGGTGATTGAGCCAGCTGCCTGCTGCGCCCACGCGATCGGCGACGCGCCCAACATCATGACGATGAAACAGGCGGCGCTAATCGAAATCAGCAACATCCTTAGAGTCCGCTTCACTGAGATCCTCCTTCAAAACTGGTTCAGGTTGACCGTTTCTTTGCTTTAGAACAGCTATAGCAAGTCGTTTAACAACTATATAGCAGTAGAAATTTTGCATGTCAACAAGAAAATTTGCAATTCGCGCTGCGGATCCGGTTTCCTGTGGAAAACTGGCTTGCGACCGCATAAAATCAAGGCTCTGTGCCTCTCTGGACAAAGGCGTTCCGCCGTTTTCCGCCGAGCGCGCCCTCCTGTCGGCGCCCTTCTTTGGAGACCCAGGACCGGCGCAATGTCGATGCCCGGCCCGCTTTTGACGTACAACTTTAGGTACCCTCAACAGCTCTATAGCTAGTTTTCCGACTGCAACCCATTCGGTTGAGGTATCTTGAATGCAGATCGTTTGGGAAGTCCGCGGAAAGAGTGCCGATTTTCGTATGAACGAAACTGCCATCCTGACGCCCACTCGCAAAGACGAGCCGGCATACAAGAGAATCCAGAGCGCCATCCGCCAGCGGATCGAAGCCGGCGAATTGAAACCGGGGGACGTCGTCGACTCCGAAAGGGAGCTCGCCAGAATTCACGGCGTCAGCCTGATGACCGCCCGCCACGCGCTTGCCGACCTGGCTCAGGAAGGCATCGTCGAACGGCGCCACGGCGCGGGAACGTTTGTCGCGCCGCCCCAGATCCACTTCAACAAATTGCTCAGCTATACCGAGCAAATGGCCAGTCTGGGTTTAGTCATACGTTCCAGAATTGTGTCTTCGGCCATCGTCAACAGGGAGGCTGAAATCGCGGCTCGCCTCGGTTTATCGCCCACCAGCCGCCTCATAAAAATCGAGCGCGTCCGCGCAGCCGGAGACGAACCCGTTGCGCTCGAAGTCGTCTATCTGTCGGCCGATGAATACATGGCATTGATGGATGCGCCGCTGGATCGCACTTCGCTCTTTGGAGCCCTCGAGCGCGAATGCGGAATTGAACTCGCCTTCGCCGACGAGGAGATCGATGCCACCCATGCAGATCACCGCATCGCTCGGCTCTTGAGTATTCCCGTCAACGCGCCGCTGCTTCGAATTCGCCAGCTTATTTTCTCCACCAAGGGTCGCGCCACCGTATATGTCACGGGTCTCTATCGTTCCGGCCGCCACACTCTGCGCATTCGCCGCTACCGCTAGTCCGCTGCAATCCTGAGCCCGTCCATCTCTCCATCGGCTTTTCTTATGGAATGCCGAGAAACTTGTGGGTCTGCAAGCTCAATCGCCATTGCGGATGAGCAAGACAATACTGGAGCGCCAGTTCAGTATTCACCGCACGGCTCGGCCCATCCATGGGCTGCAGGAAAAAATGCCGGAAGGAAAGCCTTTCAAAGTCACTGGGCTGTGGGCCCGCTTGCGGATACACCAGTTTCAATTCGTCTCCGCTTCTCTGCACCAACTCCGTTCCGGCCTTCGGGCTCACGCACATCCAATCCAGGTTCGCCGGCGCTGCGATCGTCCCATTCGTCTCCACGGCAATTTCAAAATTGCGCGCGTGCAGTGCCTCGATGAGGCCGGCGTCCAGTTGCAGAAAAGGCTCTCCGCCCGTGCAAACCACAAACCGCTTCCCATGCCCGGAGCCCTCTAATCGTGCCTCCTCCGGCCATTTCTTTTCAACAGCCGCCGCCAACGCCTCAGCGGATGTAAACTTTCCTCCACCGGATCCATCCACGCCCACAAACTCCGTATCGCAAAATTTGCAAATCGCCGTAGCGCGATCCTGCTCATGCCCCGACCACAGGTTGCAGCCCGCGAACCTGCAGAAAACCGCCGCGCGCCCAGCCTGCGCCCCTTCTCCCTGCAACGTATAAAAGATTTCCTTCACCGCGTAGCTCATTGGGAAGCCCGATCTATCGCTCGCCCATGCGGCAGCGGGTCTTCGATTCCGTTCTCCCGGAATCCTTTCTGCCTCAGCACGCACGAGTCGCATTCTCCGCACGGCTCGCCGCTCGGCGATGGATCGTAGCAACTGCTGGTCAGTCCGTAATCCACGCCCAATTCGATTCCCCTGCGAATAATCTCGGCCTTCGACAGCGCGATCAGCGGCGTGTGAATCTTGAGCGCCTGTCGTCCTTCAACCCCGGCCTTGGTCGCCAGGTTGGCCATCTTCTCAAATGCCTCAATGAACTCCGGTCGGCAGTCGGGATATCCGCTGTAATCCAGCGCGTTTACACCGATGAAAATATCGCTCGATCCCAGCACCTCCGCCCACGCCAGTGCAAACGAAAGAAAGATGGTGTTGCGCGCCGGAACGTAGGTGATCGGAATGCCGTGCGACATCTCGTCCGTCGTGCGTCCTTTCGGAACCTCGATATCGCCGGTCAACGCAGAGCCTCCGAATACGCAAAGGTCGATGGATGCTATCTGATGGCTCGCCACGCCAATCGACGCGGCAACCCGGCTGGCGGCCTCAAGCTCGATTGCATGCCGCTGTCCATAGGAAAGCGACAGCGCGTAAAGCTCGTATCCCTGGCTGCGCGCAATCGCCAGCACCGTGGCCGAATCCAGCCCCCCGCTCAGCAGCACCACCGCTTTCTTTCCTTGTTTCTCCATGTTTTGGCCTGCTCATTGACCTTCTGGTGAAGGATACGGGCTTTAGCCCGTACATCCAGTGTCGATACAACCCTGTCTTTAGCCGTTGAGAGATTGCCAGATTCGTGAGCCGCCCCAGGTGCCCCATCCTCGCCGCGCTTTTGTTTTTGCGGCTAGGGCGGGTTGCGCGACCGCACCCCGAATCTACGCCAGATCCCCGCCCTTGCCGATATCCATCGACGCCGAAATCGGATTGCGCTCATCGATGTAGGCCTCAATGCAATCGTTGAGCACGCCCTTCGCCTCAAGGATGAATTCCACCGCATCCCGCGCCGCCCCGCGCCCGCCTTTGTTGGGCGTCACGTAATGCGCCTCGGCCTTCACGCGCTCCCGCGCATCGCCCACGGCCACCGCAAACCCGCACTCCCGCATCACCGGCAGGTCGATCACGTCGTCCCCCACGTACGCAATCTCCTCCAGCGTCACGCCTTCTTTTTCCATGATCTCGCGCACCGGCTTCATCTTGAAGGCCTGTCCCATATAGACAAACTCTAGCTTCAGGTCGCGCGCGCGCAGAGCCACCGTCTCGCTGATGCGCTTGGTAATGATGCCGCACTTCATTCCGCCCAGCCGCGCCAGTGAAATGGCCGTCCCATCGTGCGCGTTGTATCCCTTGGCCTCGACCATGCTCGCGGATTGAAAGCCGAATCCCGCCTGCCCATCCTTCTCAGCCAAATGACCCTGCACCGAAGAACTGCTGTCCGCGGCGCCGGGAAACAGCCAGATGCTCCCGTCGGTAAGAACGCCATCGACGTCGAATAAGATGATCTTGATGCGGCGCGCGCGATCTTGTGCGGAGAGTGTCATGCCTCAATTCTACCCATTGCTTCCGGCCGCTCTCCACAAGGCCCGGCCGATCGCGAGAAAATAGAGCTATGGACCAGAATTCTCCGCCCGCCGCCGCACCGCAGGCGCCGCTCGAAGCCGAAGATTTTTACTGGGAAGGGCCCAACCTCGTTTTCACCGCGGCCTATCACCTCAAGCGCGGCTCCTGCTGCGGCTCCGGCTGCCGTCACTGCCCCTACGGCTTCGCCGCTGCCGATCCGTCCGCGGCCGGCGATCCCGTGCCCCCAGCCGACTGACCGCCCACCGGCACCGTGGCTGGCCCCGCCGTAACCGGATCGCGCACCAGCACCGCAAAGCGCGGAAACGCAAAGCTTCCGCCCGCATCGTCGATCACGTTCAACTGGCAAATGTAGGGGCCTGGCCTCAGTCCCGCCAGCGGCACATCCAGCTCGATAGCCACCGCGTCGCGCCCTTCCACGTTCATCGCTCTTGCCTCCACAATGGGCGTCTCATACACTTTTGTCGATCCCTGAATCAGCTCCAGGCTGCTCAACAGGTTGATCCCCGTCTTGCTGCCTTTGGGAGCGTCTGCCGCCGGTTTCTCGCGCCCCGGCCCGTAGACTTCGTACAGCAGGTACAAATGCTGGTCCTGCCGGAAAACGTGGCTGATGTTGGGCACGTACTCTTCGCCGTTGCGCACCAGCGGGTCTTGCTTCTTGCTCGGCCGGCGCATCGACGCCAGCACAATCGAACTCATCTTCAGCGGAACCTTCTTCATATCCGGCAGCGTAATGTCCGCCACAAATGAGCCCATGCGTCCGGTCTGGTTTTCGCGCACCACAAACTTCAGTTGATACTTGCCCGGCGGCAGGTTGAAACTGGTGGTGTACTGAATGTTCTTTTGCCGCGCCTGCAAGCTCGGGTCGAGATTCAGCTTCACCGTCTCTCGCGCGTGACCGATCGGCCGCTTGAACTCGTCGATCACCGATCCAATAATGTCCAATGTCGCCTTGTCCTTGTCGCCGCCTTTCACAAATGGAATCTGAGACCCGGGCACGATCAGCGAAACCGGCACAAAAAAGCGATCTTCATTCAGGCGGAAATACATCGCGTCCAGATAAACCGCCATATCGGTAGCCGGCAGGTCGCTGGCCAGCTGCTCCTCGAGATCGCGCTCGCGGTCTTCACGCCCGGAATGCTTGAAATCCGCCGGCGCATAGTAGCCGGGCCGGTATTCCAGCTTCACGCCAGGCCGGTTGATCTTGATCGTCAATTTGCGATAACGCCCGTCGCGCGCCTGGTTGGTACTGCGAAATCCGATCGCATAGTAGGCCGACGTGTCGCGCTCCGCCCGCGCAAAGGCCGGCGCAAAATCGTTGGAATCGAAGAACGCCTTGCCGCCCGTGTCGGAGCTGAGCGTGGCCATCACTTCCTGCGTGGCAAAGTTGCTGTTCATGTTGTTCAGCAACGCGCCGCCGTTGTAAGCGCCGCTCCCGCGCAAGCTCCCTGTGGACGCGTCGCCCAACGGCGAAATCGCCTGCAGGCCGCGTGTATCCACGCTGTAGATGGCCAGGTTGGCCCGCACCGCCGCGTTGATCGCGGCCCTCAGCGAAGCCTGGTTCTCGATTCCGTCGCGGGAGATGCCGCCGGAAAAGTAAAGCAACGATTTCCTTTCCGGAATCTTTTCGAGAGCCTTCGCTACTGCACGCAGCGCAAATAGTTCGCGATCGGTGTTGATGTCGTTGTATTCGCTTTCGTCCGGCGTGTAGCCGGTCGTATCCTCCACCTGGTTTGAATTCGCATTGGCGCCCTGGGCAAAGCCCTGTCCCTCGGTCCCGTTGTAGACGCCCACTTCGTTGATCAGCAAATTTTTGTCTGCCGTATAGTCCTGGTCCACCTTGAGCGTGTCACCCAGTGACACCAGCGCCACCAGGTCGGCCGGCTGCATCTTCTTGCGCAGAAAATCCTGGGCCGCCAGCACGCAGCGGTCCAGATCCTCCGGCTGCATCGACGTCAGGTCAAAGAACATCACAATCAGCCGATGGTTGCGCAAGTCCTCTGGCCGCGTCACCACGGCCGCGTTGCCCCCGCCCACGCTGCCGCCCGCCGCTAGCCCGCTGATCGTGGCCTCATTCAGCGGCGTGGCCATATCCACGCTCTCAAAGTCGAAAGTTAAAATCTGCTGCTGTTTGCCGTTTTCATAAATGCTGAAATCGCTCTGCTTGAGTCCCTGCACCACTTCGCCGGTCTTCGCATCGCGCGCCACCACGTTGGTCAGCACCAGCTCGCCGTTCATCTTCAGAACCAACCCGCCCTGCTGACCAGACGACGCCTGTGCAGTCGATGCATCCGTACTCGGAGTCTGCGCGGGGCTCTGCGCGAGCGCCGCCTGTGCGCCAACCAACCCTATCGCCAGCATCGCCAGCCGCGCCCCGGCCTTGTGCGCCAAACCCCTCATCCATCTCCTTCTTCGCTAACTCGCTAATATCTTGAAACCTTGAACCCAGATCCTAATCCGTGCCGGTGAGCGGCGTCTGCCGCACCGCAGGTGGTTAAAACCTGAACCTCGCCGTAAATTGAAACGTTCGCATCATCCCGGTCGAGATAACTTGTCCAAAGGTCGGTGAAACTACGTTGGTATCTACGCCTGAGTACTGCACAGTGTTGAATGCGTTGTTCATCGTAGCCCGAATTTCCATGCTGCGCGTATCGCCCATCTGCATCGTCTTCGACAGCGCCATGTTGTTCTGGATGGTCCCCGGACCGGCGAGCGAGTTCCGCGGCGCGTTTCCATAAACGGCGCACGGATAGTTCGCCGGTGCCGCCGCTGGCGCTGTGAACGCCGCTGTATTGAACCATTCCAGCCTCGTGCCCGCGCCCGAATTCGGCGAAATCCCCGGCACGCGATCTGGTCGAAGCGATCCTTCCGTCCCGCAAGCGACGCTCGACACCGCCGCCTTGTAACTCGGCGTAAGCGGCGTGCCCGTCGCAAATGTAGAACTCCCCGAAACTGAGAATCCCTCCATTATGTGCGAAGCCGTTCCCGCCGTGAGCCAGAACTTATCCTTGCCAAACGGTAACTCGTAAAGATAAGTCCCGACAACCTTGTGTCGCTGGTCCAGGCTCGAGTTTCCTTCCTCTGCCGCGATGTCTTGCCAGTTTTGAGCGACAATCGTGGAGGTCCCTCCCAGCGCGCCCGCGTCGTCAATCGAGTGCGAATACTGGTAGTTGGCTCCGACGGCGATGCCGCTCGATAGCCGTTTGTTCACCCGAAGCGTACCCGCGCTGAACTTCGAGAAAGCCACTGCCTGCTCATAATTGAAAACCAGGTTCGTGGGGTCCGTGTTGGGGCTGCTCGGTGTCGCGCGCGGCGCGCTGGTCACATCCAGATGATTTCCCTTCGAACCGTTATAGCCGACGTTCATCACCACGCCCCACGGCAGCGTCTTCTGCACATCGAGATTCCAAACCTGCACATACGGCAAGGTGTAATGCGGATCGAGTGCATAATTGCCAATCGCGTTCGGCGCTGGAAATCCCTGCGCCAGCGTGATGCAATTCACCGGCGTGGCGCGCGCGCAGGCCGAAGTTGGATTGCCGCTTGCGTCGGCCTCCTCGTTGGTCTGTTCGTTGGCAAAGGGAGGCTCATGCGCCATAGTCGTGGCAAAGCTGCTATACGCGCCCACCGTATAGTTCATGCCAAACCCGGCCCGCACTACGGCCTGCTTCGGGAGCCGCAGCGCCAGTCCCACGCGCGGCGCAATCGCGCGCTTGAACGGGAATACCAGCGATGTCGGCAGCCCGCCGCTGAACGGGCCCGCGCCTCCAGCTTCAACCTCGGATTCACCGCTAAACTCCGCGGCAGGATTTGTATCCACCACGGCCAGGTGCCCGTATTTCTCCGTGTACGGCGCAAAAAACTCGTACCGCAGCCCGTAGGTCAGAGTGAGATTGGGCAGCACGCGCCAGTCGTCCTGGGCATAAGCGTCCCACACGTTATCGCGCAGGTAGCTCTTGGTCACAGCGGAATCGATGGTGCTCTCTTGCGGCAGTCCCAAAAGAAGATCGGCTAACGATGAGCCGGTTGCCTGATCCCCGGCAGCGTTCTCCGTAAACAACCCGCTGAACGTGAAACTCCCCGTGGCATTCGATCCCGCCAGGAAATCGCGATGCACGCGCCGATAGTCGCCGCCAAAGCGCAGGTTATGCTTGCCGTGAATCCAACTCACCACGTCGGTCACAGAAATAGTTTGCGCCAGCAGGAAACTCGGCTGCTGTTCATTCAGGCCGGTGATATTGCTCAGCGTCACATTGGGCAAGCCGTAGTTCAGCGGACTGGTATTCAGCGGCCCACCGTCCGGGCCCAGGATGCCCGCCTGCGTGGCCGCATCCATGCCGTTGGTAAAGAAGTTAGTCGCCTGACTGCTGCTGCGATTCCAGTTAGCATTGAAGATATCCGTTATCTTGTGATAACCCACCGTATAACCCGCTTGCACCGAGTTATTGTCCGAGGAGCCTTTCCCGCCTAACTCCGGAAAGATGTTAGTGTCATCCTTCGCCGAGTGGCTCCAGTTGTAATTGAAGTTAATACTCTGCCGCAGCCCTAGATTCTGGTTCCTGCGCACGGCGGCTCGACCGCTGCCGGGCAGGGCAGCATTCGCGCCCAGGCCGCGCAGGTAGCGCACGCCGGCCTGCGTTATATTCGATTGCGCGGTCGTAAGTAAGTGGTAGTTCTCCACATCCCCCGGCAGGTTCGGCTCGGGAAAATATCTCAGCAGCGCCGCTGCCTGCGAAGTAACTCGCGTGGGAGGAATCACGTTCGGGGTGCCGTTGTAGTTGAACTGCTGCAGCGTGGCAGGATCGTAGATCACTGGCGAGCCACTCGCGGAGAAGTTGCCCAGCCGCTCCGCATCCGTGGGCACCGTGGCATATTGGTCCGACGGCGTCGAACTGCGTGTGCCTGAGAGCGTCAGGAACATCGTGTCCTTGCCGCTTGGCTTGGTCAGATGCGGAATGTACGGCGCGCTCATAAAAGTGATGCCGAACCGGTTGCTCCCCGACGGCGGCTGTTCCTGCGACTGGCCCCGCAGCGCAAACGGCTCCGCGTTGAGCGCCGAGTTGCTGCCTATCCAGAAAATCGCACCGTGCGGCTGGCCGGGGTTAAAGCCGCGAAAGCTCCCCCGTCCCCCTCCGCCAAAGCCGCCTCCACCAAAGCCTCCACCGCCAAATCCGCCGTCGCCAAACCCGCCGCCGGCGCCGCCACCGAAACCTCCGCCGCCTAACGCGCCCGCAAAGATGCCCACGCCGCCGCCATTCTGTCCGCCATTCAGTCCGCCGTTCTGCGCGCGCATGGTTTCCACCGCGTCTCTGATCCGGTCCATATCCACTCCAGCCAGCGGACTTACCGTTCCCGTCTGCCCGCTGATGGCCACCGAATCCCCGCTGAAATCCGAGTTACCCGCAATCGAAGGCAGCGCCGCCCCAGCCGCGCCCGGCGTCCCTGCCTGCGTTTCGGTATCGGCCGCAAGAGCGCTCATCAGGCTCAGGTTCTGCGCCCCGTTCCCTGCCATTTGCCGGATGGCCGCCTGCACGCTCGGTTCGCTCTCTTGCCGGTCCGTTTGACGTTCCTGTTCCGCCGCCCGCGACGCAAGAATCAGCGCAAACGTCACCGTCTGATCGTGGCTCGCCGCATTCAGCACCGCTTCCTGCGAGCCCGCCGCAAAGGCCGCAAACTGGGTGCGAATCACGTACCGGCCATTCTGCGGAATGGTCAATGACCAGGCACCGCTGATATCGGTGGTCGTGGAATACCGCTTCCCGGTGAGAGTATTTTGCGCGGTTACGGTCACGCCCGGCAGCGGGATGTTGCCGCTCTTCACCTGGCCATGCAATCTGCCGCCGGTCGCGCCCTGAACCGGCTGAGCCTGAACTGAAAGAGCCTGAACTGAAGGAGCTTGACGGTTCGACTGCTCAGGAGTCTGCGCCCCCGCTGGCTGCGCCCATGCCGCAAACCCGCCGGCGATAACTATCCCCATCGCTACCGCCCGCAGGTCTGCTCGCCGCATGCATGCTCCCTGGCATTCAGTTAATACTTAATCAGACGGCTCGCCCGCTGCGAAGGTTTACCCCTTCGCATTGCGCCGGGCCCATCGTAAACTCAGGCATGGACGCGCGCGACGCCGATTCACGGCCATTCTATCTACAGGAAATCTCGCCGACTGCCTCTGAAACCACGCTCGCCCATGCGCGGGAACTGCTGCTCGAATACGGCCGCTTCGTCATTGCCCAACCCGGCGCGGCCCGCTTCTGCTTCAGCTCCCTTGAGGAGGAGGCCGCCCGTCTGCCGCGCAGCTACCACGAACAAGGCGGCGGTTGCCTGGTGGCTTATGCGCGCAGCGAACCCGCTGGGTTCATCGCCTGGCGCGACCTGCCCCAGTCGGTCGCGCCCAACGCCTGGGAACTAAAGCGCCTTTGGGTCCGCCCTGCAGCACGCGGACTTTCCCTCGGCCGCGCCCTCACCCAGGCTGTCCTTGACCGCGCCGTCGCCGCCGCACGCAGGGCTGTCTTTCTTGATACTGCCCCTGCCTCCATGGCGGCCGCGGTTGGTATCTATCGATCGCTGGGCTTTGAGCCGTGCGCGCCTTACAGCGACAATCCGGTAGAAGGACTGATGTATCTGAGGAAAGACCTCTGACCCTTCATCCTTTCTGACATCGGCAATCGTCTCGCAAACCCAAGTCTCGATCAGGACGCCGCCGACGTGCGGGCCTGCCGCTGGCCCGCACAGACCGCCTCCTCGCGGAAAATTTGAAGCATTAGACCAACTTTTCTGTTGCGCCGCGTGAGTCCGGCCTTATTGAAAATGTCAAAAACATTGTTGCGTTCGCGCCGCGCCCATGTTAACCATTAAGCTAATAGCCATTTGATAGCTGGCACAGCAGTAAACACTCGCAAGCCGGCGGACAGGATGCTTCCCATGATCAAGATCGGCACCACCATTCGCGCCTACCGTTTGCAAAAGGGCCTGTCCCAGGGGGATATCGAAAAGAAGACGGGTCTGCTGCGCTGCTACCTCTCGCGCGTGGAGAACGGCCACACCGTGCCCTCGCTGGACACCTTGTCCAAGATTGCCCTCGCGCTTGATCTGCCCATCTCTCAGTTTTTCGCGGACCAGTCGAGCGGCACCTACCTCAACACCCAGAAACTTTCCGACGAAGAACTGCGCTTCCTCACCCAGATCCGCCGCTACTCCTCCAACCTCAACGACACCGACCGCAAGCTGTTGATGTCCATGGTCAGGAAGTTTGCCGCCACCGCCGCCCGCTAGCACGCGCGCTCCACAGCGGACTTCTTTGACCGTGTGGAAGATTCGCCGCATTGCTCAATGCCGCGAAAGCGCATGAACAGTCGAGCCGCTTCAAACGTCGTTCCCCAGGTGAAAAATCGGTTCCACTCCCTGTCCGCCCGTCAGCAGCGCCTGCTCTTCGTGGGCCTCCAGCGGCCTGTAGTTCTGCGCCACGTTCATCGCCAGGCGGAAGTACCGCTCATCTCCGGGCGGAATCGCGGCCGTGATCGGATGCCCCAGCGTCCAGCGCAACCCCAGCGACGCCTCCTCGGGAAAATGCGCAGGCTGATACCAGCATTTGGGTTCAGGATGATTCGCCTTCTGGTCCGCCGCCCAAACCGTCTTGGCCATGCTCTTCAGCGCCAGAATACCCATCTTTTTTTCCTGCGCGCGCTTCAGGATTTGCGGGCCAAAACCGGCTTGCGTAAACAGCACCCAATTTACTGGGAAAAGCACGGTGTCAAAATTGTAGCGATCCATGGCCGCAAGCGCCGTTTCCACCGAGTGCACGGAGAAGCCGATATAGCGAATCTTCCCTTCCTTCTTCGCCGCTTCCATCGTCTCCATCGCCCCGCCGGGACCCAGAACCTTGTCCAGATCCCTCATCTTCGTCAGCGCGTGAAATTGATACAGGTCCAGATGATCGGTCTTGAGCAGTTTGAGTGACTGTTCCAACTGCTTGCGCGAGTCGTCCTTCATCCGGCCCTCGGTCTTGCACGCCAGAAAGCACCGGTTCCTGTAAGGCGCCAGTGCGGGACCCAGGCGCTCCTGCGCATTGCCGTAGCTCGGCGCAACGTCGAAGTAGTTGATGCCGCGATCCACCGCCTCGGCAACGATGTTTGAAGCCGCGCCCGAGTCCTCGTCCATCACCACAATGCCGCCGAACCCGATGATGGAGAGTTGTTCCCCCGTCTTGCCAAGGGTGCGGCGCGCAATTGGCGCGGCAGGCGTTGCTTTGGACGCTTTGAGTTGACTGGTGGATGCAACGGCCGCGGCAGTGATCGCGGCCTGCTTGAGAAAATCGCGACGTTCCATGGTCTGACTCCTTGAGTGGAATGAGACGATCGACGTTCAAGATAATTCTTTCACACCGCCTCGGAACTGGGCCGATCCGGCCCCTGCTCAAAACTTCGAAATATAAAATCCAAACAGCGTCAGCACCAGCACCACCGACCCAACCGCGATGCGCCGGCGCACAGTGAAAAGTTCCCGGGGCGACCCGATCCGCGGAACCAGCGGGGCGGCGAACAGAAATCCGCAGGCGCAACCGCCCAGGTGGGCAAAGTTGTCGATGTGGACAAAGGAGCCCGGAATCTCCGTGGCCAATCCAATCACCAGGTTGAGGGCGGCAAAGTAAATCACCGAACGCCGCAGCTTTTTCAATTCCAGCGGCGGCACCGGCAGTCGCGGCGATTTCAGCAGCACAATCAGCAACCCGGCCAGGCCGAACACCGCCCCCGATGCGCCCGCTCCCACCGGGCCGAAATAGGGGTCCCCGGGAACGTAGTGCCACAACCGGCTCACAAACGTTGACAGCAGGTTTCCCGCGGCGCCGGTAAGAATATAAGCGGCCAGCACCCCCGCCGAGCCCAGCAGCGGCTCGGCCAGCAGACCCAGGTTCCACAGGCACCACATGTTGGTGGCCAGGTGGATGATGCCCACGTGCACAAACATCGCCGTGATGATGCGCCACCACTCTCCCTCGATCAGCACCGCGCCGGCGTTGTTCGCGCCCCAGTGGTGCAGCAAATCATCGGGCGACGGGCTCAGAAAGCTCACATGGTTGGCCACCATAGCCAGATAAACGGCGCAATTGATCCCCACCAGCAGATACGTGGCCGGCGCGGACGCCCACGACGGGCGCACACGGCGAACCGGCTCCGGCGGCGACATCCTACCAATATCTGGGCGCAGAATTTGTGGATCAGGCGTCGGGGAATAACTTCCCATTCACTAACTCTAAAGCATTTTCACTAACTCAGCAGTACGAAGCTGTGAATTGCCCATGAAAGCCACAGCGCCCCTATCCGCACACTGACCTGTGAACCCTGCCCGTCGATGTAGTCTGGTGTTTGGTCTTCACTTTCCCGCTGGGAAAAACCCTCGCGCAGGCGTCATCAAGCCTCAACCCATCAAGCCTCAACCAAGGAGTGCAATCGTGAGTTCAAACGCCAGTGCGCCAAAGCCAATCAGGCGAGCTCTGCTCAGCGTGACCGACAAGACCGGCCTCATCGAATTTGCCCAGGTGCTGGCCGGCTTTGGCGTTGAGCTGATCTCCACCGGCGGAACCGCCCGCGCCCTGCGTGAGGCCGGCCTCGCAGTCAAAGACATCAGCGATCTCACCGGCTTCCCTGAAATGCTCGACGGCCGCGTCAAAACCCTGCATCCGCGCGTCCACGGCGGCCTTCTTTACATCCGCGGCAACGCCGAGCACGAGTCCGCCGTCGCCGCGCAGGGCATCGAGCCCATCGACCTGGTCGTGGTCAACCTCTACGCCTTTGAGAAAACCGCCGCCCAGCCAGGTGTATCCTTCGGCCATCTCATCGAAAACATCGACATCGGCGGCCCATCCATGGTCCGTTCCGCCGCCAAGAACTTCGAAGATGTAGCTATCGTCACCAGCGTTTCCGATTACCCAGCCCTCATCGAAGAAATGAAAAGCGCCCACAGCGCCGCCCTCAGCCGCGAAACCCGCTGGCGCCTGGCCAGGCAGGCCTTTTCGCTTACCGCCGCCTACGACACCGCCATCGCCAACACGCTTGACCAAATCGCCGGGATCCCCAGTGACAGGTCTTCGTCGCTGGGGTGGCTCGCCGGGGTCCCCAGTGACAGGTCTTCGTCGCTGGGGTGGCTCGCCGACGCCCCCTTGCCTGACCAGCCCATCGCGCCGCAGGCGGGTGCCGCACCGCAGTTGCCCGCCACGCTGCGCATCAACATTCCTCTCGCCCAGTCGCTGCGTTATGGCGAAAACCCCCACCAGCGAGCCGCCCTGTACGCCGACGGCTCCAGCCTCGGCATCGCCGGCGCAACCCAGCTCCAGGGCAAGGAACTCAGCTTCAACAACCTCGTCGATCTCGACGCCTGCTGGGAGCTGGCCCAGGAACTGAGCGACGGAGAGTCGAGCCAGCCCGCCGTCGTCATCGTCAAACACACCAACCCCTGCGGAGCGGCCACCGGCGCGACCGTCCTTGAAGCCTTTCAGAAGGCCCTGGCCTGCGACCCTGTCTCGGCCTTCGGCGGCGTTATCGGCATCAATCGCACCGTCGACGCCGATGCCGCAACTGAGATCGCCAAGCTCTTCGTAGAAGCCATTGCCGCTCCCGCATTCACCCCCGAAGCCCGCCAGCGCTTCGCAGCCAAAAGGAACCTCCGCCTCGTCCAGGTCCGAATTGATGCCCACGCCGCCACGCCCAAGCCCGTCATCAAGCACATCTCCGGCGGTCTGCTCCTTCAGGACGCTGACACCGCCCGCATCACTGAATCCGAACTGAAAGTAGTCACTTGGCGTCCTCCCACCGCGGACGAGCTGCGCAGCCTGCTCTTCGCCTGGCGCGTCGCCAAGCACGTCAAGTCCAATGCCATCGTCTATGCCCGCGCCCAGGCGCAATTCGCCCAGACCATCGGCATTGGCGCAGGCCAGATGAGCCGTGTGGACGCAGCCCGTTTCGGCGCCATGAAAGCCGTCCTCCCGCTGGTCGGCTCGGTCGCCGCCTCGGACGCCTTCTTTCCCTTCCCCGACGGCCTTGAAGCCGTGGCCAAAGCCGGAGCCACCGCCGTCATCCAACCCGGCGGCTCCGTCAAAGACCAGGACGTCATTGACGCCGCCGACCGCCTCGGCCTCGCCATGGTCTTCACCGGCATCCGGCACTTTCGCCATTGAGCACATAATCCAGCATTCCTGCGATTGAACATGCCGCCGTGATCCGGAATACATTCCTCCCTCCGCGAAGCGCCTATATTGCCTTGCAAACGGGATCTGTTTCCCGCGCACGCCGGTGAATCCTGCTCGTTTCAGGAGGCTTTGCCATGAGAAGAATCTCCATTGTTGCCGCAGTGTTCATCTTCGCCACCCAGCCGCCGGTTGCTCACGCCCAAGTGCCCGCTCCGTCGGCTGTCCCCGCCACTGGGACCTTCGACCGGAAATCTATCGTGGTCGCCTTCTACCGCTCGCCGTTGTGGGATGCCATTCTCGCCGAGCAACGCTACGAGATGAAGGCCGCCAAGGCGGCCAACGACACAGCAAAGGTGAATGCCCTGGAAACCTGGGGCGCCGACAGCCAGAATATTGCCATGCAACAGCTTGCCGGCCAGGCTCCCATCGACAACATCCTCGCCGTCCTCCAGCCCGAACTCAAGGAGCTCAAGTCCAGAATGAGGCTCTCCGCCATCGTCGAGTCGACTGGACCCGGCGCGAAATCCCCAAATGCGGACGTGACCACGCAGCTACTGGACTGGCTGCGGGCAACTCCGGAGACCCGCAGGATGGTCGCCGATTTGCACGAGCCGCATCCGGCTGGGAAATAGAGCTTTCCCGTCTTCCGCTGTCCGCGGTTTCGTCCACTTAGTGCGCCCGCAGCTAACTCTTGTGCACAAATTCCGTGCTGGAGTGCATATTTGCGACTAAACGCAGGTAAAATCGTCTTTACAGTAGGCAGAGTTGCTCTCACCGGCTGCCTGGCTTCCGGAATCCTCTGAATGATGAAAAGAAACGCTCGTTCGTTCTCCATCTGGCTTTCGACTGCCGCCACATCCGGCGCCTTGCTGTGTGCCATGCCCGTCCTGGCCCAAACTGCGCCCCAGATCACTCCTGTCAAGCCCCTTCCAGACACCGCCGCCCCGGTCCCTCCCACCCAGACCCCCGGCAGCCCCGCCCAGCCCTCCTCCAAAGCCCTGGTAAGCCAAGCCCTCGCGCAGCCGCCTGACCGCGCCTCGTCCTATTACCATCTCGCGCTGGCCAACACCTACGAGGAAGAGGCGGTCGAATTGGGCAAGCCCGAACTCGTCTCCCGCGCCGTCGAGGAGTACAAGCTTGCGCTCAATGCCGACCCCGGCTCTCCGCAGTTGAACGACGGACTGGCCGACCTCTACTTCCGTACCGGCCGCACCCACGATGCCGAAGTCACCGCCAAAACCTTGCTCAAGAACTCCCCCAACGATGTAGAGGCCCATAAGCTGCTGGGGCGCCTCTACCTGCGCCAGCTCGGCGACGGCCAAAACGCCGTATCCTCGGCCTCGCCCTCCGGCAATGTGCTCGACCAGGCCATCGCCGAGTTTGAGAAGATTGTCGCCCTGCAACCGAAAAGCGTGGAAGACCGCATGGTGCTGGGCCAGCTCTACACCGTCAAGCACCAGCCCCAGAAGGCAGAGGAAGAGTTTAAATCGGCGCAGTCCATTGAGCCTGAATCCGAAGATGTGGTTATCAATCTAGCCCGGCTGTATGCCGAGAGCGGCGATATTCAACACGCCGCCAAGGTGATTGAGGATGTCGCGGTCGCCGACCGCACCCCCAAGATGGAGTTCGCCCTGGGCGCGGCCTATGACCAGTTGAAGCGGCCCAAGGACGCCATCGCCGCCTATCAGCGTTCCTCTGATATGGACCCCGGCGACGCGCAGACCCTGGACGCGCTGGCGCAGGCCCTGCTCAACGACAACCAGTACGACGAGGCGCTCAAGAAATTCAAGGATCTGGCAGACGCCGATCCTGAGAATGTCGAGGCGCTTGTGCACATCGGCGAAATCCAGCGCCGCCAGGGAAAATTTGAAGATGCCTTGGCCACCATTCGTAAGGCTCGCAAACAGGACCCCACTTCTCTTGAGGCCGGCTATAACGAGGCGCTCACGCTGGACCAGTTAGGCCGCATGGACGAGGCCGCCCAGACTTACGAGAAGATGGTCGACCTCACCTCCCACGCCAATGGCGCCTACACCGCGGAAGAGAAGAGCCAGCGCACCTTCTTCCTGGAGCGACTCGCCACCGTCTATGCCGAGCAGAACAAGATCGATCTGGCGATTGCCGAATACCAGAAAATGATCGACATGGGCGGCGACTCGGCCATCAGCGGCTATGAAGGCCAGGTGGAAACCTACGGCGAAGCCAAAATGTTCGCGTCCGCGGTCGACGTCTCCCGCAAAGCGGTCGAAACCACAGGCAAAGCCGCCGATGCCAGCCCCAAGGATCAAGATCTCAAGGCCAAGGTACTGGATCTCAAGCTGATGCTCGCAGGCGCCTTGATCGAACAGGGAAAAACCGAAGACGGCCTGACCATGGCCAAAGGACTACTCGATGACTCCGAAACCGATCGCGCGGTTTGGCTGAAGCTGGGCCAGTTCTATACCCAGTTGCGCCGTTGGAAGGATGCCGACGACGCATACGCCAAGGCCACTCCGCTCACCACCAGGAAAGACGACCGAACCTACCTCCTGTTCCTCAAAGGCGCGTTGGCCGAACGCCAGAAGCATTACGATCTGGCCGAGCAGTTCTTCCGCCAGGCTCTCGATGTCGACCCCGCCAGCGCCATGACCCTCAACTACCTTGGCTACATGCTGGCCGACAAGGGGATTCGGTTGCCGGAGGCCCTGCAACTGATTCGAAAGGCCGTCGATCTAGAGCCGCTGAACGGCGCCTATCTCGATTCGCTGGGCTGGGTTTATTTCAAGCTCGGCCAGTACGAGCAGGCCGAAGACAACCTTCGCCAGGCCGTCGACCGCGATCAGACTGACCCCACCGTCCACGACCACCTCGGCGACCTCTATGAGAAAACCGGCCGCATCCGCCTGGCCGCCGCGCAGTGGGAGCTTTCGCTCTCCGAGTACTCCAAGTCCGCCGCCGCCGACGTCGAGCCCGGTGACGTCGCCAAGGTCCAGCGCAAGCTGGAAACCGCCCGCGTCAAGCTGGCCAAACAGGATAACGCCACCGGCCAGCCCAAACCGGAATAGAGTTCAGACTGTCTGCAGATGCATGTCCGGATACAATCGGTGGATCGTCAAATCAGGAAGGGCGCGCAAGATGTCCATTTGCGCGCCCTTCTTGATTGCATCGTTCGAGGAGTATCCGTCCGAATCCGGCAAACGCCTTACTTCTGGTGCTCCGCCGCCGCCGCAATGTACAAATCCACATTGCTGCTGTCCACCAGCGAAGTCCCGGTATCCACAAACGCCGGATAGGGCGCAAAAGCATCCGCGCTGTAGTCCTTGCCCAGTTGCTTGGGCGGATCATGGAACACCTCGTCCAGCCCCTTCAACCCCAGATAGCCCATCGTGAAGGGCTTCTGCGCGATCGTCGAGTCGATCACTCCGCTCTTGATGCCGTCCAGCGTATCCTGATTCACATCCCAGGCCACCAGTAGCCGGCCTCCGCCGCTCCGCTTGATCGCGTCGGCCACTGATTTGCCCGACGCGGAATCAAGGCAGATAAAGGCGTCGATCTTCTTCGGGCCGGTCAAAGGCAAGGACTCCTGTGTCCAATCGAATGCGGTCCGTGCGTCTCCCTTGATATCCACTACGTCCACGATCTTGATCTCCGGCCGGCTCGCAAATACATCCTTGAATCCCTTGAGCCGGTCTTCCGTGTTGGGCTGGCCTGAAATGGTGAAGAACACCACATTCCCCTTGCCGCCCAGCTTCTCAATCACCCGCCGCCCGCCCATCTCCCCGGCCTCCAGGTTGTTGGTCCCGATGAAATACAGCCGTCGGCTCCCCGCCGCATCGGAATCCATCGTAATCACCGGAATCCCTGCGCTGACCGCCGCATCGATCAGTGGCTGCAGCACGGAAATATCGGCCACGGAAATCAGGATGCCGGCCGGCTTGGCCGCAATCGCTTTCTGCAGCTCGGCTGCCTCGGCCTGCGGATCGTGTCCGTCAGGCCCCACCACCCTGGCCGTCACATGGTATTGCGCGGCTGCGGCTTTGAATCCGGCCGCCGCCGTCTGCCAATAGGGCAAAGCGGAATCTGCTGAAATCAGGTAGTAAATCTCTTTGTCCGAGTGCCGCGCTCCGCACCCTGACAGGAACGCAACACCCAGTGCCAGCATCGCCAACGCAGTCGTCTTCTTCGCTTTCATGCTTCCCTCCCGGTCCCAATGTCAGATGTTGCCGGCCCGGATGCCCAGATTCAGCCCCGTGCCGGCCCCTCAAAAAATTCCGGCTGGATGGTACTCCCGCCCGATTGCCGTTGTCCAATTCCTGCCCTATGGGAAACGTTATATCACTCCCATCCGCATCCATTGTGATTCCCGGCGCCAGGCCCCATCGCGCATTGGCTTGCCTGACTGCGGTATAACCAAAGACCAGAACCCGTGCGCACCGCATCGAAGACGAGGACGAATCTGGAAACTGAACTCACTGGCGTGTTACCCCCTCGCATCGCCGTCCGCGCAGACGCAGACAGCGCCCTGACCCGCCGCGCGCACCCCGAGCCGGCTCATCCCTACCGCGCGCCCTTCGCCCGCGACGCCGCCCGCATCCTGCACGCGCGCGCCTTCCGCCGCCTGGCCGGCAAGACCCAGGTCTTCGCCCGCCTGCCCGGCGATCCCCCGTCGGACCACTTCCGCAGCCGCCTCACCCACACCCTGGAGGTCACGCAGATCGCCCGTACCCTGGCCGGCGCTCTAGGCCTCAATGACCAACTCGTCGAAGCCCTGGCCCTGGTTCATGACATCGGCCACCCGCCCTTCGGCCACACCGGCGAAAAAGCACTCGACCACTGCCTCCGCGCTTTCGGCCTCGGCTTCGACCACAATCTCCACGCCCTGCGCATCGTCACCTGGTTTGAGGAGCGTTACGCCGGATTTCGCGGTCTCAACCTGACCCTGGCAGTAAGGGAAGGCATCGTCAAGCATTCCCACGACTACTCCGCCGCCACGCACCCCGAGCTCGCCGAATACTTCCTCGACCAGTTCCCGCCCCTTGAGGCGCAGTTGATCGACATAGCCGACGAAATCGCCTACCTGACCGCCGATCTCGACGACGGCCTCGAATCCGGCATCCTCACCCGCGCGCAGGTCCGCGAAGGCGTACCCCTCTTCCGCGATTTCCATGACGCCGTGCTCCGCGAATATCCGGCCGCCGCGCCCAAGCTGACCGCGAATCAAGCGCTTAATCGCGTTTTGAATTTATTGGTAACCGATCTGTTGCAGGAAGTGCGGACCGGAGTGGCCGCTCTCGGAGCCGCGACCCTCGCTGATATCCGCAACGCGCCCCGCCGCCTCGTCGCCCTGAGTCCCCCCGTCGAAGCCGCCCGCGCCGCCGCCAAGGAATTCCTCTACGCCAACCTCTACAACTCGCCCGGCATGGAGCAAGCCCACGCCCACGCCACCCAGGTTGTCGAAGGATTGTTTGCCGCACTCATCGCCGATCCCACCCAACTGCCCCAGGACCACCAGCGGCAGATCGCCACCGAGGGACTCGCCCGCACCGTCGCCGACTACATCGCCGGCATGACCGACAGCTATATCGAACAAACCTGGCTCCGCCTCGGGTCGCGATGATCCCGTCCGGAAGATGCGTCTATTTGAGAGGTAAAAAGTCGATCCGCGCCAGATCGTCCACGTCTTTGAATCCGTAGTCGGCGGTCACCAGCACACAATCCCGTGAATCCATCGCCAGATCTACCGCAAATGCGTCTGCGTAGGAGATCTTTCGGTCAACGCGCAACCCCGCCGCTCGCACTGCACGCCCACCGCTTACAGGAACGATCTCTAGCTCAAACGGAATCAGGCTGTCGAGGATCCGGTTCTGATTCGATGCGCCAACTTTCTTACGCAAGTTTCCCGCAACCTCGCCCCATTGCACCGCCGAAATGCGCACCTCGGCTTGCCGTCGGATGCACGTCTTAAAGATCGCGATCATGCGGTCCGCGCCCGCTTCCCTATCGATGTATCGAAGCACAGCCGACGAGTCCAGAACATAAACAGTCATTTGACGTTCTTACCAACCCTCTTCCGCCAACTCCCGTTCACGTTCAAGCCGCCGATCCTCTAGCAGCATATCGGTCATCGAGGGGCCGCCCGCAGTGATGCCGCACAACTCATCGACCAGCCGGAGCTTGGCCGCCAGAGTATCCGGCTCCAGAATCAGCCGCGTACCCTCCTGGCGGATAAAAATGCGCGTCCCCGGCTCGATTCCCAACGACTCGCGCATGGCTGCCGGGATCACCATCTGTCCTTTGCTGCTCACGGTAGTGAAGACCTGTTCCATGGCTTACATAATACCACAAGTAAGACTAAAATTAGAAGTAAGACCAGTAGCCTCTGACTTACTGCACCGTCCCCTGCGGCCTCAGCCGGCGCAAATCCAGCGCGCACTCCACCGCATTCTGCGCATGCAGCCGCAAATTGTCGGATGCCGCCCAGATCCATAGCCGCGAAATCCCCTCCGTCAAACGCGCCCCCGGCGTCTCCGGCCGCAGGCGCACCAGGACATCGTTTTGCCCGGTAGCCGCCAGGTTGGAGGGCGAATCTGTATCTTCCAGCACCAGGTCCACGTGCTCGCCGCTCAGAGCCTCTTCAAGCGCCGAAAGATCCACTGCCCGTTCCAGCTCCGCCGCAATCGAATAGGTATGACCGTGAAATACCGGCGCATGAATCACCTGCAGCGCCAAGGCAGGCCAGCGTCCGCCCGCCAGCGCGTCATAGTGCCGTCGAATCCGTGCCGCAGCCCCGCTCAAGTGGATCGTTGCAGTTTCACCCAGGCCGCTCAGTAGGTTATAGGCCACCTGCGCGTCATAGATTAAGCGCGGCATGGCCTGGAAGCTCAGCAGGTTCACCGTCTGCTGGTGCAGCTCGTCCATGGCGGCGCGCCCAAACTCGCTGGCCGGCTCCAGCACCGTCGCGGCGGCAAACCGCACCGGCGCGGCCTGTTGCAGCCGCTCCAGAATGAGCGCCAGCGCCAGTGCTGCGGGGTCCGCCGGAACCACCGCCGGGGTAAACAGGTCCGCTGTCACCGCCTCCGAACCCAGCCAGGGAGCACGCACCAGCACCCCCGTCTCCTGGTCCAGCGCGCCACTCAGGTCCAGCACCGTCGAGCCGGCCCGCAGCGCCTGCCGCCAGTGCTTGCGCGTCAGGTCTTCCGAGCCCGCAAAAAACGTGAAGTCCATGCGCTCAAACGCGTCCGCGTCAATGGCCTGGACGATCGTCACCTCGTCCCCCACCTGGTCCAGCTGGCCATGCACCGGATCATCGTCCAGCAGCACCAGCGCGGCCGCCGCCAGAGGCGATTCCGACAGGGCGTCCTTCAACTCCCGGCCCAACAGCGTAGAGGCCCCGGCAATCGCGATCTTGTACACAGGCATCCTTCAGGGTTTGAACAAAGCTACAAAGGTCTAAACGGATCGGGTTCTGTCGCGGCAGCTTCGGGAGTGGGGGTCTCCGTCGGTTTTCTGCGGCGCCGGCGCGACCACGAATAAGCCGCTCGCGCCCAGATGCCGGAAAACATGTAAACCAACGCCACCGCAAAGAGCACCACATTGGAGTACCGCAGCGCGACATACAACACAATCGAAATCACAAACAGCAACTGGAACGGATGGCGCCGGGAAAGATTGATCTCCTTGCCCGACCAGAAGCGCCAGGTGCTCACCATCAGGAACCCGCTCAATCCCACCAGGCAAAGCCACGGAATGGAAATCCACCAGGCTTGCACCGGAATGCCGTAGCAGAGATGGATGGTTGCGGCCAGCAGGCCTGCGGCTGCCGGAATCGGCATCCCCACAAAATACTTGCGATCGGGCCGCCCCGGATTGCGCGGTTGCGCATCGTGGCTGATGTTGAATCGGGCCAGGCGCGAAACTCCGCCCATCAGAAACAGAAAACAGATGAACGCGCCGGCCTGCTGCAGATGCAGGCGCAACTGCGGGTTCACCGAATCGGGCAGAAAATGGAATCCCCAGATCAGCGCCAGCAGGCTGGGCGCAACCCCAAACGTGATGGCGTCGGCGAGCGAATCCAGTTCCCTGCCAAACTCGCTGGTGGTATTCGTCATGCGCGCGATGCGCCCATCCAGCGAGTCGAACGGGATCGCGAACAGGATGGCGATCGCCGCCCAGTCCAGATGCGTTTCCGCGTTGCCGCTGATCGCCCTGATGGTCTCGGTGATGGAGAAAAACCCTGCTCCGATATTGCCCGCGGTAAACAGCGAAGGCAGCAGGTACATGCCGCGGCGCAGACGCTCCTGCTTCCTGGTCTGGGCCAGGGTGGGATCGCGGCGGCGGTCATGCCCGTTCACAGTCTCTCCCCATCGGTCCCGTCTGCAATCACGTTGGCGCTCATTGCCTTGTGGACCGCCGGGACAGCCATCGCTATCTCTCCCTCAGCCATCTCGGCCAGCACGCTTGATCCGCCTTTCACCCGCTGGCCCACCTTCACGCGCAGCTCGGCCTCGGCCGGCAACACCACATCCACCCTGGAACCGAACTTGATCAGGCCCACGCGCTGCCCGCGTTCCACCTTGTCGCCTGGGCGAGGTTGAAAGACAATCCGCCGCGCCAGCAGCCCCGCAATCTGCTTGAAGGTGACTTCCATCCCCTCGCCGCGCACCGTCACCGCGTTCTGCTCGTTGCGGTCCGCCGAGGCCGGGTTCATCGCGTTCAGGTATTGGCCTTTCTGGTATCGCACGTTCGTCAGCACGCCACCGATCGGCGAACGGTTTACGTGCACGTCAAACACGCTGAGGAAAATACTGATCCGCTGCCTCGGTCCTTCAGGAGTGGCAATCGCAACCGTCTCGGTCACCAGCCCGTCTCCCGGCGAAACAATCAATCCCGCACCCGCCGGAACCGTCCGCTGTGGGTCGCGAAAGAACCACAGGAAAAACGCCGCCAGCAGCACCGGCGCAATGCCCCACGCCCAGCCCCGCGTGGCCCACACCAGCGCGATCGCCACCGCCAGCAGGCTGAAACCGTAAATGTAACCGTCGCGAACCATGGCCCCCAACGATTATACGGTCAATTGCTTCGCTGATTTTGTTTGGTTGCTTGGGTGCTGTTTTCCCGCACACTTCCCGCGTTCAGGCCGCCGCGGGCCAGCGCTTCGTACATAAGGTGCAAAATCCCGTTCCCTAACCGCCTTAAGCCACCGCCGGCGTCCGGTGCTGCAGCGCAAAGATCAGGTCTTTGGCGTGCAGCTTCAGCTTCTTCAGGCGCACTTCCTCGAGTTGTTCGTCTTCAGAAAGATAAGGCTTTTGAACCAACTCTTCCAGCCGCTGAGCGTAGCGATGATGTTCGGCATGCAGGCGATCGATTTCTTCGCTCAGCGTGGGATCTTGTACTTCGTCCATCAAGCACCTCCCGTATTAAGGAACAATTACATATACCGCCGCAGCCGCGCAATCGGCAAGATGCAATCCGCGAAAAAATAAAGCAAATCGACAAAACCCTGTGGATTTCTGGACCAAAAAGGTACACTCCCGCAGGCCAAATTAGCCGCTACCTCGCTGCGCGCCTGCCCCCTGCCAACCCAACCCGTACCAACCCAATCCGCACCAACCCAGACGGGGCCAGCCCGGAACCAGCCCGTCAAGCCAGCCGCTTTCTCAGCAAAATCGCATCTTCTTCGGGATCAGCGTAATAGCGCGGCCTGCCTCCCGTCTCCACAAACCCTTGAGCGCGGTAAAAGCCCAGCGCCGCCCCATTCGACGCCCTGACCTCCAGATTGACCTCCGTCACCCCCGCCGCCCTCAGCTGCTCCGCCGCCGCCGTCCACAGCCGCCGCGCCACCCCCCGCCGCTGGCCCTCCGCAACCACCGCAATCGTCTCCAGTTCAGCCTCCGGCGGCAGCAAGCTGGCCACCAAAAAACCCCCAGTGACACCGCTTTCCGGGTGCTCTGCCACCAGGGCAATCCTCCGCGGCACGCCCTCCAGATCCAACGTCGCCCGGTAAGCCGCGGCCGCCCAATGCGGCGCATCCTTCAAGCTCGACGCAATTTCCATCACCCGCTCCAAGTCCGCCGCCATCATCGGCCGGATCCGCGCATCTCCAAAATCAGCCGTCATGCCCGCCGCTGCCCAGACCCAGCCGCCTCACCATGCGTCTCCGCGCCAAAAATCTCCGCATCCGGCCGCCTTAGATAATGCCCATCCAGCAGCGCCAGGTCCACCAGCGCCCCCGCTACCAACCGCGCCTCCCCCATGCGCAGCGCGTCCACCGCCACCGGCTCAGCACTCCTCACCAACTGCGCGCCCGGCCACTGCGCCCTCAGCAGCCCCGCCGAGGCCTCGTCGCAAACCGCAATCCGCAACGGCGCCGCATCCATCGCCGCAAGCTCCCGCGCTCCGGCCAGCAACTCCCGCGCCTTCATGCCCACCGTTTCCAATCGCAGAAACACCTCGCCCCGATGCGCATCCAGAGCCGCCGACGGCACGCCCGCCTTCCTCGACAGAACCTCCAGCCGCGACACCGCCACCACCGGAATCTGCCCGCCTTCAGCCAGCCCCTTCACCGCGCTCAGCCCCACCCGTACCCCCGTAAAGCTCCCCGGCCCGTTCACCGCCACAATCCCGCCCAGATCCTTCAGGCCCACGCCCGCGCCCCTCAGCAGCTCACCCACCGCCGCCACCAGTGTCGCCGAATAGCTCCGCCCCTCCAGCTCCGTCTGCCCTAGAATCTCCAGGTCGCGCCCCGCCAACCGCCCCAGCGCCACCGAGCCCGTCGGTCCGCAGGTGTCGATGCCGAGCACCAGCATTCCAAACCCCAACGTCCCCGCCCCCGCCCGTGTCTCTGTCTCCATAACCCCTCAGCATCGCACACGTCAGCCGGCCCGCTTCTGCCACGGCTTCGCCTTGCTCTTGCCCGCCAAATTCAGCGCCACCGCCGCCCGAATCAACTCCTTCAACGCCGCCTTATCCACCTTGTCGCCTTCGTGGATGTCGATCGCGCGCCTCACATTCCCCTCCAGGCTGGAGTTGAACAGGCCCGAAGGGTCCTTCAACGCAGCTCCCTTGGCAAACGTCATCTTCACCACGCTCTTATACGTCTCCCCCGTGCACACGATGCCCCCATGCGACCACACCGGAGTCCCCCTCCACTTCCACTCTTCCACAATCTCCGGGTCCGCCTCGTGCAGGATTCCGCGCACTCTCGCCAGCATCTTCCCGCGCCAGTCCCCCAGTCCCTTGATCTTCTCGTCAATCAACACCGAAGCAGCCTCCACCGCGACACCCCTTTCCGTGCAACTCCAACTCTCGACCCTAATTTAGCTCCGCATCGCGCAACCCGCAACCTTCGCAATTACAGGCTGCCGAAAAACTCGATCACGGACGTGTTCTGTATCAGGGCACGACTTCAAAGCCTTCCCCGAGCGGCGGGCGGCCCAAATCTCAGGATGCAATCCCGGCAGGAAAATGGGTGCCCCAGGTCTCGCCTTTGAGACCTGGGATAGCACGAGGCCAAAAGTGGGCAAGCGTCCACCGACCGCCACACACGCCGCAAAATCATCGGGGGTTTCAGCCGGAGGGAGGCGGGGGTTTCAACCCCCGCAAAAAACACGACAAGATAAACCAAGGGCTTCAGCCCCTGAGGGAATCTCCGCCCACCCCTCATCCAGAGCTTCCAGCCCTCCCCACTTCCGGCATAGCTTCAGCTCTCGCCTCGTCGACAAAGTCCGAACCCAGAAAGTTTGGAGTTCCCTCGCCGTCCTCCGATCCACTCGCCGATTGGGCGTGAATCGACAAAATCTTCTGGCGATATGCGCGTTTTCCGGTAGCTATCTCGAATTCTGTGGGGCGGACAAAAGGCGCGGTTTGTACGTCGGCACGTCTGGGCCGTTCCCAAGTTGCTCCAAGGATGTGTGTTAAGTATTGCCTAATGATGAAGACATTAACTTACTTGCTTTATTGTAGATGAAGGAGTCTAATAATTAGTATGGCAAAAGAAAAGACGGAGTTTGAGCAAATCAGAGACCGCCTGGATGTGCTCACGCACATCCTGTGTCTTCTGGTTGACCACAATAGGATCCCCGCCATCAGCGATCAAATAGCCTTATTGGCTTCCCACGGCTTGTCCGGCGCGGAGATTGGTCGGATCGTCGGTCGCGAACCGAATTATGTTTCTGCGGTCATGAATCAACAGAAGAAGAAAGGAAAATCAGTTGCCAAGTGATGACGATGGATCAAATCGATCTGATCTCCAGACCAGGCTCATCGCCATCGGGCTTGTGAATGGCAAACCGCAGAAAGAGCAAATTCGTTTGCTCTCTATTGCGGGTATGGGCCCAAAGGAGATAGCTAATCTGATAGGAACAACACCAAACACAGTCAATGTCGCGCTTTCGACCTTGCGGAAGAACGGCAAGATGAATCTCAAGACAGAAGGAGGAAAGGAAGATGTCTGACGATGCAGATCTTTCGTTAGAAACGACAATGCGTGCGCTGCTTTTAGCTGCACTAAGCGATCTCGACCTTGACAGCCAGATGGAAATCTTAGTCAAGGCAGGTGTTGGAAATACAGAAATCGCCAAGATGACAGGTCTAACAGCGAAAGCCGTCGGAGTCCGCAAAGTCAGAATGAATAAAAAGAAGAAGGGAGCAAAGTGATGCCCGAAAGCCTCGCGAAGACCAATCTTGAATTGAAGTCGCTGCTGTTCGAAATGCATGAAGCAGGCTACACGCAGGACGCGATGGCTGCGTACCTAGGCAAGAGCAAGAAGACCATCAACGAGATGCTAAAACCGCTTCAAAATGGGAAAGGAAAGAAGACGAATGGCTGAAGAATCAAGCGAATTGCTGAGAGAATTAAAGGCTGTGAAGATGCTTCTTATTCTTCAAGCCATGGCCTTAGGTTGTCAGCAAAAGCACGTCGCCGCGGCCCTCGGTGTAAGCGACGCCACGTTAAGCCGCATGTTACCGAAGGGTCTTGGCAAAGAACTGGCCAAAGTTGCTGAGCGTCAATTCAGTACCGCGTCGGAGGGTCGATGACCAACGAACAAGCCGATGAGATTCTGAAAGAGCTTGAGATGTTGCGTAAGCTCAAAATGATCGAGCTATTCGACAAGGGTTACTCACAGGCGCAACTTGCCCAAGCTCTGGGCGTCAGTCAGCCGACCATCAGTCGAATGATGCCAAAAATCTCGGCCAAGAAGGGCTGAATTTATGGCAGGCAGAACTCCAGTCGTTGATTGGTCAGGCAATTACGAGGAAACCTGTCTCCAGCTTGCCAAGCATCTTGGCAAAAACAAAATCCGACGTATACTGTTCGACGCTATCTATGGCCGCGTCTCGAAGCCGCGCTCCAGAAAGCAGATGATTGCAGCGACCAAGCTAAAATCGAGCGACGGGCAGCAAGCCCAGAACGAACTGGATCACCTCGCAAAGTACGGTCTAATTAAGCAAATCAAGAATGAGGGGAATAACTTCGTCGATGATGGGAGTCGTTGGTTGTATCTCAAAGACGAAAATGTTCGTGCTCACCGTGCACAAATTTTGAGATATGCAAACAATCCAGAAGAGGCAAGAAAAGTGCCAACAAAGCGCCGACCACATGGATCAACAACTGTTGCCGTGACTCGCCACTTTCTCAAGAAGCGAAAGCATTTGGACGTTTTATATTTGACAGCAAACCCGCACCGAGACCTCAGAGTTGAAGCGGAAGTGAATCAGGTACAGCAGGAGGTGCGTGGTTCCAAGCTCCGCGACAATATCGACGTCCACTACCGGCCAGCTGCGAATTTGGATTCTCTGATCCAAGGATTAAACGACCACGTTCCAGCGATCGTGCATTTCTCCGGTCACGGTAATGAGAGTGGTGTCGGAACGGACGATGCCAAATCAGCTCATCCGGCAGGAAAACTGGTCTCGTTCGAACTTCTAGCGAAGGCAATCGCTGCCACAGATACGCCGCCGCAGATTATCGTTTTGAATTCGTGCAAAAGTGCAGGGGCAAAAAAGTCCTTCTTTCCGCCGGCCAAAGCGATCGTCGCCATGGGAGATTCAATTGGCGACTTGGCCGCCACCGCTTTTGCCGCCAAGTTTTACGCAGCAATTGGCGCAGGACAATCGCTTCATTCGGCGTTCGAGCAGGGGAAGGTTGCCGTCGAAGCAGTCTCAATTGATGAGGCAGATACGCCTGAACTGGTTCTGGCTGAAAACGTCAATCCAAAGAAAATCATCCTGACATGAGGGCGGGTGGCCCCGATCCCTCAGTCCTTTCCAAACTAAAACGAGGGTGCCCCCGGTCCCACGCTTTTAGGGACCCCGGAGGGCAGTTCCCAGTCCCCCCGCCAGATCGCTCCCCTGAAGTCGGCAAGCCTCTACCGATCTCGCAAGGCCGAATAGACTAACCTCGATCCGGCATGATCAGCTCACCCCATTTGCATTAAAAATCCATCGCCCGGCGCACACTATCCATAGGAGAGCCCGCGAGGCCCGAAACTTAACTCCGGAAATCAGCCCGCCCCGAGTCAATCCCCGCCCCGTACCCCACCCCCCTCCCCCTCCCGGAGCCTCTTTGTCCCACCCGCGACTGCGTCTAACCATATATTATTGAGCATCTTGTAAATTTCACCTATTGCTGAATCGGTAAACAACAGCGTCGAAATTCAGCCCGTTTCAACCCGAAAACGCCGCCCTTCCGCGCCGAATCCTTCGAAAACGACACAATTCGCCGCTTCAGCCTCTTCGCTTTCTCAAAACCCACGTCGTCATGCAGCGAAAGTCCTGAACGATGGTCGTCTTCAGCGGATCCACAAGCACGGCGTTCATCTCCGCGGTCAAATTCAGCAGCATCGCCTGATCCACCAGGAACCACTCCGAACCGTCGCCGATCCTGAAAATGTTGGGCCGCAGTTGCACAAACTCCATGCCAATCCGCGAGCCCAACCTGCAGAACAGCATTCCGCCTGGCTTCAGCACCCGCCACAGTTCGGCCAGCATGGATCGGAAGTGGCGCTCGTCGCGCGCAAAGTGGAGCACCGCATTGCACAGCACCACGTCCGCAAGCCGATTGGGAAACGGCATGCGCTCGATCGATCCCACTTGAAAATTCTCGTCAGGCAAGCCGGTCCCGAGCGACGCGGAAAGCTTGCGAACGTGCTCCACACCTTCGGCATCCTGGTCGAGCGCAAACACTTCGCAGCCCTCGCGCAGCAGGTGCACCAGGTTGCGCCCGTAACCGCAACCAGCATCCAGCACGCACATGCCGCCCGCAATGTTCCCGCGCAGAATCTGATCGAAGATGTAGATATCGATCTGGCCGAACTGCTCCTGGACGCTGATCGCCACTCGTTCCATCCTTCTCACGGACAATGCAACATCAGGCCCACTGCAGCGTATGCACCGAGTCTGCTGGCAGATCGACTTCGAGCGCGTTCGTCCCCAGCACCAGTTGCACCCGCTTCTCCGCACCGCGATTGGCCAGCACCACCACAAAGCTCCCATCCGGATTGCGGAAGCCTGCGTGAGACACCTGCGCTGTGTTGGCCGCGTCCGTGCCCACTCCGTTTGTGGCAATCACTTTTGCGCCCCGTCGCACGTGCTTCGAGTAGTGCGCAAAGGCCCAGTACTGCCCGCTTCGCGTAACCTTGTGCGTCGCACTGTCGATGGTGATCATCCCGCCGCAGGAGAAGGGACCGATATTCGGCTTGCCCTTTTCGTCGAGCGCAATGTTCCACGCCGTAATCGACCGCGCCCAGTTCTGGAAGATGCCATTGAAGGTCTCCGCCCATTGCGCAAAGTCGGTCTGGTAGTCGGGAGCCGTATAGTCCGGTCCGCCCTCGGTCCAGTAAGCGTTCTTGCGAGGGAACGCATCGTGCACGCGGGTCATGGCCGAGACGTCTCCCGCGTAGCCGTGCCAGGCAATGCCGTCGATAAATTCATACGCATCCGGATCGCTCAACTCGTCGACCGCCCGGCCCCACAGATTGTAGTTGTGATCCAGCACCCAGATTTTGGTGGGGCTGCCGGCCTTGCGCAACAGGGGACCCAGGTACGACTTCACAAATTCAATCTCATACTCCTGCCCCCACAGGCAGGCGGGCATGCGGCCATCCTGGTCGGCGTCCACTTCATTCTGCACGGTGACGGCATCGATCGGCACGCCCTCAGCCTTATAGGCCTCAAGGAACTTGAGAAAGTATCGCGCATACGGCTCATAGCTGTGCTTTCGCATAGCTCCCCCGAGCATCGAGCCACCCGATTTCATCCACCCCGGCGGACTCCACGGCGACGAGAACAGAAATAACTCCGAATTCACCTTGCGCGCATCGCGGAGCACGGGCAGGATATACCCCCTGTCATGATCGATTGAAAATCTCTTCAGCTCAGGATCGGGCTGATCGCTCTCGTCGAAAGTGTAGGCGCTCCGTGAATAATCGCTCGCGCCGATGCACGTGCGGCACACGGTGAGCGCCATCTCGCCCGGCGCAAACAGATCGTGCATCACGCTGTGTCGCTCGCTCTCCGCGAGCTGGCTCAGCACATAACAGGTCGCGTCGGTCATAGCCCCGCCAAAGCCCAGAACCTGCTGTTTGGTCGTCCCCGGATCGAGAACAATGGCGTCGGCTGCCACTTCAGCCGCGGGTTTCCATGCGAGAGGCTCGGCCTGCGCATAGCGCCGGTCGCGAAACGTGGCCCATACCCGCACCGGCCCCTGGGTGGACGCCTCACCGGCCCATGCGGAAATGCGCCTGGAAACGGCCAATGCGGTAGCGGTAACCGAAGCTGCCTTCAAAAATCTCCTGCGTGAACCGTGCTTCATACAAGCTCCTGAAAAATGCAATCGTGTTTGCGGCAAAAAATCATAGCAGCCGCCGAGTCCTGATTTGCCGAGCCCTGATTTATTGCGCGCTTTCGTTGGTCTTCGTCTCCAGCGCAGCCAGAATCTGCGGGGCCAACTGGCTGACGTTGCCTGCGCCGAGGGTGAGGATCAGGTCGCCCTGGCGCGCTTCAGAGACAGTGGCGGCAACCGCGGCGGCAAACTCTGGCGCGTAGTGAACGGCTGGACCTGGCATGCGGCCCGACTGTTTGATCTGCTCCGCCAGGCGTTCCGCTGTCACACCGGGGATGGGTTCTTCGCTGGCTGCATAAATGGGTAACACGATGACAGTGTCGGCATCAGAAAATGCGGCCCCGAATTCGTCAAGGAGATCGCGAGTGCGCGAGTACCGGTGCGGTTGAAAGACAACGAAGACGCGTTTGTGGCCGCATTCGCGCGCGGCGGCCAGCGTGGCGCGAATCTCGGTGGGATGGTGGCCATAATCGTCCACAACGGTGACGCCGTGTGCCTGGCCAAGCTGCTGGAAACGCCGATCGACGCCGCGGAAACGGCTGAGGCCCTCGGCAATCTTGTCCGCGGCGATCTCAAGTTGGCAGGCAATGGCCACGGCGGCCGCGGCGTTGAGCACGTTGTGGCGTCCGGGGACATGCAACTCAAATGGCCCGAGCGGACCTTCGGCTGTGTTCACGAGGAACCTGCCGAAGCGTCCCTCAACGGCGGCGAGAAATTCCAACCGGAAGTCGGCATTCTTGGAGATCCCGTAGGTAAAAACGCGGCGGCGGGCGCGGGGCAAAATCGCCGCCAATTGCGGATTGTCGAGGCAGGCTGTGACCGCTCCGTAAAACGGCACCTTGTCCATGAAGTCCAGAAAGGCGCGCTCCACGTCTTCCATGTCGCGATAGCAGTCCATGTGCTCGCGGTCGAGGTTGGTGACCACCGCCAGGATGGGCGAGAGTTTGAGAAACGAGCGGTCGCTTTCGTCGGCCTCTGCGACCAAATACTGTGTAGTCCCCAGCCGGGCGTTCGACCCCAGCGCATCCACGCGGCCGCCGACAACCACGGTGGGGTCGAGGCCACCTGCAGAGAGAACGCTCGAAATCATGGACGTGGTGGTGGTTTTGCCGTGCATGCCAGCGATGGCGATGCCGTATTTCAGGCGCATCAGCTCGGCCAGCATCTCGGCGCGCTGGATTACGGGAATCTTGCGGGCATGCGCCTCCAGCACTTCAGGGTTCATGGCGCCGATCGCCGAACTGGTCACCACGACAGTCGCTCCGGTTACGTGCGCGGCGTCGTGACCCTCATAGATGGTTGCGCCCAGTTGAGCCAGCCGGTCGGTTACCGAACCACGGCGCAGATCGGAGCCTGAGACTTTCATGCCCAGGCTTAGCAGGATCTCGGCAATGCCGCTCATGCCGATGCCGCCGATTCCGATGAAATGCGCATGCTGCGAAGTGGTGAACATGGGAGACGAAACTCAAGGGTACCATTCGCGCCGCATATCGGCGGAAAAACGGCGTCCTCGCCGATTTTTGAGAAGATGGCGCGGCTTGTTTTCGATCGCCAGCCGCAACCCAATGAATAAGCGCGGCTTACGCAGTTTGTTGTCGCCTCGCCGGGGAGGTGGGAGCCGGCGCACCTCCACTGGCTCGAAGCATGGCTGGCGGCGATCCACGTATGCCCCATGACACGCATGATTAATTAGCGATAAGCAGAACTTTCACTTCATCGAATCTTTGAAACGACCGCAACTTTTGTGGGGAAACGCTGTTCTAATAGTCAGTGGCCGGTTGGGTGAGAAAAGCCCGAAAGCCGGCGGGTGCTCACTGCGGAGGTCAACTCCGAAGCTCCAGGGTCCATTTTGGCAGGACGGGGCAGCACTAAGGAGGATGTCATGCGGAAAATGCACCTGGTTCTGTTAGCAATGTTCTTAGCTTTGCCGTTCGCGGCAACTGCAAACGCTCAAGTGGGTGTAGGTATCGGGGTCGGTCCCGATGTCGCTGCCGCACCGGATGACTACGGTCCCCCGGCTTGCCAGTGGGGCTACTACTCCTATTACCCCTATGCTTGCGCCCCTTACGGCTATTACGGGCCGCAATGGTTTGACGGCGGCATCTTCCTCGGCGTCGGGCCCTGGTACGGCTGGGGTTGGGGTCGCGGGTACGGATTCCGTGGCGGATACGGATACGGCCGTGGCGGATACGGTCGTGGCGGGTACGGTCGTGGCGGATATGGCGGCTATGGAGGCCGCGGTGGTTACGGCGGCGGATTCAACCGTGGCGGATATACGGGTCGCGGCGGCTACGCCGGCGGTTCACGTGGATATGCAGGCAGCGGAGTACGCGGCCTTGCCGGTGGCGGACGCAGCGGATTTAGCGGCGGCGGACGCGGCTTTGCCGGCGGTGGTGGACGCGGCGGATTCAGCGGCGGTGGCGGTGGTGGACGCGGCGGATTCGGTGGCGGTGGTGGCGGCCACATGGGTGGTGGTGGCGGCCACGGCGGTGGCGGTGGCGGACACCGGTAACACCTAACGGATTGCGATAAGTGCACAAGCCCGTCTGCTACGGCAGACGGGCTTTTTGTTGCGATGACTTCGTTGGTGTGAACAGAACGAAAGCGAATCCGCCTATCGGTACTGACTGACCCGTAGGCGGGCCCTTCATGCTACCTGGCAGGCAATGCGGGAATATTCTCCCCGGCCAGAGCCGCAAGTCGGTCGGCGATTCGCACAGCAGCATCGGGGTGAACTTGGGTTCGCGCGGCGGCGGACATGGCAGCAAGCCATTCCGGTGCAGTTAACAGTCCGGTGAGCGCATTAAGCAGTTTGCCGGGGACCTCCGCCTCACTCAGCGTCACGGCTGCGCCCGCTTGCACCATGAACTCGGCATTGCGCTTCTGATGGTCGTCGGCGGCGGCGGCAAAGGGAACCAGCAGCGCCGGCTTGCCGGCTGCAGCCAGCTCCGCCACGGAAGATGCGCCGCTGCGCGCCATCACCAGATGCGCCCTGGCAAAGCGTTGCGGCATGTCGTCGAGAAAGGGCCGGATCTCGATGCGGTCGGCCCACCGCGCTGGATCGGCGCCGTTTTCGGCATAGGCCGCCTTGGTTTGCTCTACATTGCGAGCGCCGCATTGATGAAGAACGGTGAGTCCAGGAACCGCATCTAGCAGCGCCGCAATTACCCGCGGCAAATTGACGTTGAATATGCGCGCACCCTGCGAACCGCCAAGGACCAGCAAGTGAGGCGCGGCGTCCGGCGGCGGCTGCAAAGCGAAGAACTCCGGGCGCACAGGAATGCCAGTGACTTCGCAGTTGCGGAACCACCGGGCCGCTGCCGGAAAGTTGACCGCCGCGGCCTGCACTCGTTTACCCACCAGGCGATTGGCCAGTCCCGGAGTCGCGTTGGGCTCGAAGGCCATCGCGGGCACCTTGAGGCTCAGCGCCGCAGCCATGGTGGGCCCGGATGCGTAACCGCCGACGCCAAAGACGACGCTGGGTTTGAACTCGCGAATCAGCTGCCTGCACTCGAAGATGCTGCGTGGCAAATCCGCGAGAGTGCGCAAACGCGTGAGCAGCGATACATTCTTGAGCGGGCCCACATCGATCAGGCGCAGGCTGAATCCGGCCTCGGGCACCAGGCGAGTTTCCATGCCGCGCGCGGTGCCGACAAACAGCACCTCGGCTGCATGACGCGCAACCAGCTCGCGAGCCACGGCCAGCGCAGGAATGATGTGGCCGCCGGTGCCGCCTCCGGCGATGAGTACGCGAAGTTCCGTCAAATCGCCCTTCAATCCGCTTTCTTGGTGATGTTCAGCAGAATGCCGATGCTGCACAGCGTGAAGAACAGCGAAGTACCGCCGGAGGAGATCAACGGCAGCGGAATGCCCTTGGTGGGCACCAGGGACAGCACCACGCTGATGTTGAAGAAAGCCTGCAGCAGAATGGTGGTCGTGATGCCGAACGCGACCATCCTTGCAAACGGATCGGTGGAGCGAAACGCCGCACGCAGGCCGCGAACGCCCAGCACCACGAAGAGCAGCACGATGAGAATGGCGCCCATGAATCCAAGCTCCTCGGCAATGTTGGCGAAGATGAAGTCAGTGGAGGCCTCGGGCAGGTAAAAGAGCTTCTGCATGCCTTCCATGTAGCCGCGGCCGGTAAGGCCGCCGGTGCCGACGGCGATCAGCGACTGGTTGATGTGGAAGCCCGCGCCTTGCGGATCGGAATCGGGGTTGAGGAAGACCAGCATGCGCTGGCGTCGCCACGCAACCATAAATAGCAGCGCGGCCAGGCCGGGCAGCATGGCGCACATGCCGGCGAATAGATAGCGCCATTCCATGCCCGCTAATATCAGCATCATCGCCGTCACCCCGACCAGAACCAGCGCCGTGCCCAGGTCAGGCTGCTTGACGATCAGCAGAATAAAAACTACGGGGATGATGGCCGCGCGCAGCAGGGTGTGCTTCCAGTCGCGCATGGCGTCAAGCCGGGTGTGCAGAAACCAGGCCAGAAACAGCACCACCACCGGCTTGGCAATCTCAGAGGGCTGAAAGGTAAAGTGGCCGCCAAAACGTATCCAGCGATGGGTGTTGTGCGAGTCAGGAAAGAAGAACACCATCACCAGCAGCAGCGTGGTGACGCACAGCGCGGTATAGATAAATTTCGGCGATTTGTAGACGATGATATCAACGTGCATAAGGACCAGCAAGGCCAGCACACCCGCCAGGGCCCATCCGGCCTGCCTCCCAACATCGGCAAATTCGGAGTGATAGCGCTCCTGCGCCACGACGGCCGAGGCGGAAAAGACCATGGCCAGCCCGGCCAATACTAGCAGCAGGGTGGTAAAGAACATCCACTTATCGACCCCTATGCGTTTTGCCATACTTTCCATCCACGCCGTTCATTGACGAGTTCTTTGAAGATGCGTCCGCGATGCTCGTAATTTTCAAATTGGTCAAAGCTGGAGCAGGCCGGGGCCAGCAGCACCACCTCGCCGGGTCGGGCGGCATTGGCTGCCGCGGTCACCGCATTGTCCAGCGTCTCGCAGGAATGGATGGAGACGACGCCGCGCAATTCCGACTCAATTTTGGCTGCCGCCGTGCCGATGGTGTAGACCGCGCGCACACGCGCCTGCAGCAGTTCGGCCAGTTGGGTATAGTCGGAGCCTTTGTCCTTGCCGCCCAGGATGAGATGAACGCCCGAGAAGAAAGCCGCGACTGCCTTGGCCGTTGCGTCTAGGTTGGTGGCTTTTGAGTCGTTGTAATACTCAACGCCATTGATCTTGGCCACGAACTCTAACCGGTGCTCCACCGCCTGGAATGTTCCAACGGCTTTGGCGATCGCGTCGGCCGGGGCGCCGGCCAGCCGCGCCGCGCACACTGCGGCCAGCACGTTCTCCACATTGTGCGCGCCCTTGAGCGGAATTCCGCTGAGCGGCATGATCTTCTCTGTGGCCGCGTCCTTCGCCGGCCGGTAGACCACGGTACCGTTCTCCACCCACGCACCCTGCTCGACAGGGTGTTCAATGGAAAACCAATAGACTTTTGCGGGTGATTGGGTTGCGGCAGCGGCGGCGCGCGCATTGTCGGCGTTCAGCACCACGCAGTCGTTCTTGTCCTGCGCCGCAAAGATGCGCTCCTTGGCTCTTGCGTAGTTCTCGAAGCTGCCGTGCCGGTCAAGGTGATCGGGCGTAATGTTCAGGATCACGGCAATGCTGGGATGAAACTGGTGCGTGCTTTCAAGCTGGAAACTGGAAACCTCGAGCACCGACCAGGTTTCGTCTGTGCTCCGGTCTATCAGGGCAACCACCGGGACGCCGATGTTGCCACCGACGAGAGTAGGCATGCCTGCCTTCTCGAGGATTTCACCCACCAGCGCGGTGGTGGTGGTTTTGCCGTTTGAGCCGGTAATAGCCAGCATTCTTCCCTTGAGGAAGCGCGCGGCCAGTTCGAGTTCGCCGATGACCGGCAGGCCGAAACTCTTTACCTGAGCAAGCTCGGGGGTATTCAAAGGAACGCCAGGGCTGACCACGATCAGATCCTGGCGGCGGAAAGTCAGGAGGCCGTGGCCGCCCGCCTCCACCATGATGCCCTCTTCCAGCAGCGCGGGAATGTCTTTGGCCAGCGCTTCGGCGCTGCGCACGTCCGAGACCGTGACGTGGGCTCCACGCCGGCGCAGAAACAACGCCGCCGCCAGACCGGACTTCCCCAGTCCCACGACCAGAACTTTCTTGCCTTTGAGTTCAATCATCTGGTCTTTCCTCGGGCTCTCGCGACCTCTCTATATTGTGCACCGCGGGATGCACCGCGCGCGCCCTGTCTAACGTAGTTTCAGAGTGGTGAGTGCAAACAGTGCAAACACCAGCGCCCCGATCCAGAACCGAACGATGATTTTGGATTCGCTCCAGCCCACCTGCTCGAAATGATGATGCAGCGGAGCCATTTTGAAGATACGCTTCCCGCGGAGTTTGTAGCTGCCCACCTGCAGGATCACGGAAGCGGTCTCGAGAACGAAAATGCCGCCAATGAAAGGCAGCAGCAGTTCCTGGCGGATGATGATGGCCACCGTGCCGATGGCGCCGCCCAGCGCAAGCGAGCCCACATCGCCCATAAAGATCTCTGCCGGATGAGCGTTATACCAGAGAAAACCGATGGACGCGCCGACCATGGAACCGCAAAAGACTGTGAGTTCGGAGACCATGGGCATGCGTTGCAGCTCCAGGTAGTCGGCGAAGACAACGTGGCCGCTGACGTAGGTGAGCACGGTCAGCGCGCCCGCGGCGATGATGGTGCAGCCGATGGCCAGGCCGTCCAGGCCGTCGGTCAGGTTCACGGCGTTGGTGGCGCCCAGCAGCACCAGGATGACCCATAAAACAAAAGGTAGGAAGGCCAGTAGTGCCAGGTGAGGAACGGCGGTCGCCCAATGCCACAGCAGATCGGGGCGCCAGCTTTTGATGAACGGGACCTCCAATCGCGTGGAGAACATCTTGAACTGATCCATCACCACCAGCGCAACGGCCACCGCCGCAGCAGCCGCGCCCTGCCAGGCCAGCTTGGCGCGCGCCGTCAGGCCCAGGTTGCGCCGCTGCACGACCTTGATGTAATCGTCAGCAAAACCGATGGCCCCAAAAGCGAGCGTGGAAAAAACCATGACCCAGACGAAAGGATTCGCAGGGTCGGACCAAAGCACGGTGGGAAGCAGAATGGCGATCACGATCAGCACGCCGCCCATGGTGGGCGTCCCTGACTTCTTCAGATGCGATTGCGGGCCGTCCTCACGGATGAACTGGCCAATCTGGAACTCGCGCAGCTTCTGGATCACCCAGGGACCGATGAACATCGCAATCAGCAGCGCCGTGCCGGTGGCAAATGCGGTGCGAAAGGTCAAATAGCGGAAGATCCGGAAGGGGTGGAAGAACGGATACAGCTTTTGATAGAGCAGCCAGTAAAGCAAGTGGCCTCCAGAGCCGGAATGAAGCGGGTTTCATGTTGATTTTACAGGGCCGGCCGGCTTCTGTACCCGTGAAATTCTATTTACTGCTTTACCGCGGATTGCCGCTTCAACTCCGCCTCGAAGGCCCGCTGACGCTCGCTGATATAGCTCTTGTAGCCCTCAGGATCGATGAAGGCGTCGCGATCTCCGGCTTTCCAACGCGCATATTTCCCCTTCATCCCGTAATAGCCGCCGTGCGCGCCGAGAAACACATCACAGGGCAAACTTCTGAGCACCTGAAAACCATGTGCGTAATCCTCGGCGATTTGCGGATAGGCTTTGTTTCCAACTAGTTTGTACCCAGGGTTCACGTTGGGGCTCCCGACAATGACCACATGCAGTGTCTTGCCACCGTCAATTTCGTCCATAGTCCAAGTGGTGGTTCCGCGGGTGTGGCCGGCGGTCAGGTGCGCGGTGAGAACCGCGCCTCCCAGCCGCACGGTGTCGCCGTCGTGCAGGATCCGGTCGACACTTGCCGGCGGATACAGCATGGCCGGGTCCGCGCCGTATTGAAAGTCCTTCCTGCCGCCCGACTCCACCGTCGGCACATCCGCACCCATCACAAAATATTTTGCGCCGGTGAGCTTCTTCACCTGCGCGCTGCCCGCGCAGTGATCGTAATGCGCATGGCTGATGAGCAGGATCTTGATATCGGTAAACCGGAATCCGAGAGCCTCGACGCTCTTCCGGATCAATGGCACGGAAGCCTCAAGGCTGCTGTTGATGAGGATCAGCCCCTCGGGCGTGACGACCAGGTAGGAGGCGAGATCGGCGCTTCCGACGTAGTAGAGATTGCGGGCAATCCGATGCGGCGGAAACGGCGTGATCCATTCCGAGTTGACCTGCGCAACGAGGCGCGCTGCAAAAGCAAACGCACAAAACAGAGCGATTTTGCCGGCAACCATTCGCAAGTTCACAGCACCTTCGGCGTCGCGGCTACGCGCTGAACCGCTTCAATGGCACGCTCCAGATGAACGCCACGCGAACCCTTGACCAGCACCACATCGCCGGGCTGTAAATTTTCTCGCAACCATTGGCCGGCCGCCTCGGCGTCGGGCAGGAAGAGGGATCCGACTCCGCCGATGCACGCGGCCGCGGCTAGGTGTACCGCGTTGCCTTGCACGCCGGCCACCAGATCAAGCGCGGCCTCGGCAGCGGCTTGCCCGCACTCGGCGTGCAGCGCGGAACCATGCTCGCCGAGTTCAAGCATCTCCCCGGCAACCAGGATGCGGCGACGGGCGGGTCGAGCGGCCAGGGTGCGAATCATGGAGCGTAGTGCCTCGGGGTTAGAGTTATAGCTGTCATTGAGGATGGTAGCGCCGCCGATCTCGATCACCTGACCTCGCTTGTCGCCCGCAGTGAGCTTCTCAAGCGCAGCTACCGCATCATCGAGCTCCACGCCCGCTTCCAGCGCAACTGCCAGGCCGGCCAGTGCATTCGATGCGTTGTGCGCGCCCAGCAGATGCAGCGTCATCGCGCCCTCGCGCTCACCGGCGCGAAATTTGAAGTGCAATCCCGCCAGATCTTCGGAAGCTTCAAAATACTGCGGATCGGCACAAGGGCCGTCGCCAAAATAAACCACGCGGCCGGGAAAATCGCGGCCAAACTGCGAAAGGTACGGGTCGGCGCAGTTGAGAAAAGCCACGCCGTTCGCGGGCAGCGCCGCAATCAGCTCAAGCTTGGCGCGCGCAATTCCGGCTTGGCCGTCGGCAAAGTTCTCAATGTGCGCGGTGCCGATGTTGGTGACCACGCCCCAGTCAGGCCCCGCAATGCGTGCCAGCGCGGCGATTTCGCCCGCGTGGTTCATGCCCATCTCGACTACCGCGAATTCATGTTCCGGCTCCAGGCGCAGCAGTTGCATTGGCAGGCCAAATCCGTTATTCAGGTTGCCATGGGATTTGAGCACGTTGAACTTCGTGCCCAGCGCCGCGGCCACCCCTTCCTTGGTGGTGGTCTTGCCGGCTGAACCGGTAATGGCCACCACGCGCCGGCCCCACTGGCGGCGCACATGCGATGCCAGAGCCTGCAATGCGGTCAGCGGTTCATCGGCAATCAACAGCGGCACAGCCAGCACCGCATCCGGCAGAGTGGCGGCCCGCACCCGCGATACCACCGCCGCCAAGGCCCCGCGATTTAACGCCTGCGTCACAAAGTCGTGCCCGTCCAACCGCTCGCCGCGCACCGCAAAGAAAAGTTCGCCCGCGATCACTGTGCGCGAGTCGATGGAGTAGCCGCTCACCATGAGCGCGCCGGCATTCGCAATGCTGGCTGGCGCTTCCAGCACCGCGCCCGCGCCGATTGCCGCCTCTGTCAATGTGAGCTTCATTGCTCTTTACCGTAACCCAGTTCCTTGAGCATCGTAAATGCCGTGTCGGTGTCGTCAAAGGGAATAGTGCGGCCAGCGAGAATCTGCTCCTTCTCATGACCCTTGCCTGCGATCAGAACCACGTCGCCTGACGATGCAGCCTGGAGCGCCAACCGAATGGCCGCGGCCCGATCCGGCTCGATGGTGTATTGGATGCCGCTGGCCTTCAATGCAGGCTCGATCTCGGCAAGAATCGCCACTGGATCTTCGGAGCGCGGATTGTCGCTGGTCGCCACTACAAAGTCGCTTCCCTCAGCCGCCGCCTGCCCCATCTTTGGGCGCTTGGTGCGGTCACGATCGCCCCCGCAGCCAAACAATGTGATCACTCGCTTGCCTGTCTGCGCCGTGATCTGCCGGGCCAGAGCCGTGAGGTTGCGCAGCGCGTCGTCGGTGTGTGCATAGTCCACAATCACCGTGAAGGGCTGACCGGCATCGACGGACTGGAAGCGGCCCGGAACTGGCTTGAGGCGCGGAACATATTCGACCAGATCGGCAAACGGAACGCCACGCGCATGAGCCGCCGTCAGCGCGGCCAGCAGATTAAGAATGTTCACTTCGCCGGCCAGATGCGAAACAGCTCTAGCTGACCCTGCCGGCGTTTCGAGCTCCATCACCGCGCCGCCGGGAGTGAGCGAGTAACTGGCCGCGCGCCAGTCGCCTTCCCCAACGCCATAAGTGCGCACCTCTGCGCCCACCTTGCGCGCGGCCGCGGCTATCTGTTTCGTATGCGGGTCGTGAACGTTTAAAACGGCTACGCGCGGAGCCGGATAGATCGTGCCATCGAACATCAGCCGCTTGGCAGCGAAGTACTGTTCCATGGTGCCGTGATAATCGAGATGATCGCGCGTGAGATTGGTGAAAACGGCCACGTCGAAGCTCAAACCCATTGCGCGCCCCTGGTCGAGTGCGTGGCTTGAAACTTCGGTTACCAGCTCAGTGGCACCGCGGCTCGCGCCTTCTGCCATCAACTCAAACAGGTCGCGCGACTCTGGCGTCGTATGCGCGGACGGACGCACCTCGCCGGCCACATGATATTCAATCGTCCCCACCAGCACGGTGATGCGCGCGGCCGCATTCAATAGCGCCTCAATCAGGAACGCGGTTGTGGTTTTGCCGTTGGTGCCGGTGATGCCGGTGGCCGCCAGCTTGCGCTCGGGATGGTCAAAAAAAGCCGCGGAAGCCTGCGCCAGCGCGCGGCGGCCGTGTTCCACTTCGAGAACCGGCAAGCCAGGCTCAAAGACCAGCAGATGATCGAACTTCGGCGCGGAGTCGGTGATGATTCCGAGCGCGCCTGCCGCGATGGCCTTCTCCACGTAGCGATTGCCGTCCGTCGAGCCGCCCCTCATAGCCACGAAAACAGAGCCGGGCCGCACGCGGCGGGAGTCGTACTCCACGCCGGTGATCGGCTGCGCAGAGTCGCCGCCGGACCCGACCGCTGTCATTTCTTCAACTAATTCTTTCCAATTCATCTCGTGGTCCATTGTAGATTGCTGCATTGCAATCGATTCCCAATCCTCATTCCTGAATTAAGCGAATTTTTCAATCTACATCAGTTCCTTCTTGACATGCAACCAAAACGTTGCCTATTATGAAACCCAATGGCGTCTGATATCGACAAGGTGTTCAAGGCGCTCGCAGCTCCCGAACGTCGGCTCTTGCTGGATCGGCTCCGCGCAGACAACGGACAGACGCTGGGGCAGCTTTGCCAACACCTGGACATGACCCGCCAGGCCGTGACGAAACATCTCAGGCTGCTGGAAGAGGCAACGTTGGTCGCGACGATCCGGCGGGGCCGAAAGAAATTGCATTATCTCAATCCGATTCCGATCCATGAGATTGCCGAACGCTGGATTGCCAAATACGAGCGTGGCCGTTTGCGCGCGCTTGCCGAACTCAAAGCGAAACTGGAGGAAGAAACCGATGGCTGAATCTCAGTTTGTCTATGTGACCTATATTCGCATCACACCGGAGAAACTTTGGCGCGCGCTGATTGAGCCTGAATTCACGCGCAAGTTCTGGGCCGGCACCGTGCAGGTATGCGACTGGACGGTGGGCGCGTCTTGGAAACTAATGGTGCCCGACGGCCGCGCCGCCGACACTGGCGAAGTAGTGGAGATCGATCCGCCCCGCAAGCTGGTGCTCACCTGGCAGAACCATCTTTTCCCGGACATGAACGCGGAGGGCTTCTCGCGCCTGACCTATGAACTGGAGGCGACGGGCGCGGTCGTTAAGCTGACCGTGACGCACACCGTGGATAAGAAGGATTCGAAGCTTGTGAAGGCGGTTTCGAACGGATGGCCACACATCCTTGCCAGCCTCAAGAGCCTGCTCGAGACTGGCGAATCGTTGGAGGGAACCGATCGCTGGCCGGAGGGAATCTAGCGCCCGCATCGGACCACGATCTGGGTTCCGGGTGCGACCATGACGCCGGCTGCGGGAGCCTGCTGGCGCACGGAGCCGTTGCCGGTGATCTGCACGGCAAGGCCCGCGGCAGCGGCCTGCTCAATGACTTTGCGCACCGGCAGCCCGATGAGCGACGGCACCTGAAGACGTTTGGCGTCACTGACCGTGACGGTTGTCGGCGCAACCGCCGTTGCCTCCCGCGCGGTGAATTGTGGCGCGGGGGAGCGAGTCTGTGCGCCTCTCACGCCGTCCGCGGCTGAGCCGGCGGCAAAGCTGGCGTCCCGACTGGCCCCTGGCTTGGCCGACTGTGCAACCGCTTGCCCATCGGAATGGGTCGGATTTACCCCTGCGCGCAATGGGTCGTCGCTAGGCAAATCGTTGGCCGCGGCATAGAGCGCGTCGATGTCGCCAATATGCTCCGAGGCGTCGTCTTCTGCTACTTGTTCGGGCTTCTTTTTGCCGGTCGCTTTTGGAAGCTGCACGTCGATATCGTGCGGAACTCCCAGATATTCGAGCACCGGTTGCGCCACCTCGGCAAACACAGGCGCGGAAACCGCAGTGCCGTAATACGAAGGTCCCTTCTTCGGATCATCGATGACGATGGCCACCGCGATGACCGGATTGTTGACCGGCGCAATGCCCGCAAAGGAGGCGATGTGCATGGTCTTCGAATAGGTGTGCGTGGCAGGATCGATCTTCTGCGCCGTGCCCGTCTTTCCGCCGGAAGAATAGCCGTTCAGTTGCGCAGGCTTGCCGGTACCATAGAGCACCACGCCTTCCATCATCTTGCGCATCTGGGCCGCAGTCAGTTCGGAAAGGACACGGTGCGCGCCCTGCGGAAGCGGATTGGGCAGATCGCCTCCCGGTTTGAAGGGCGATGGGGCCTGCGGCGTCAATCCCGAGTTGCTACCGGCAACAGGGTTCTCCTGCTCCGGCATCAACACGTGCGGAGGCAGATAGACTCCACCATTGGCAATGGTGGAAACCATGGAGACCAATTGCAGCGGCGTGACGGCGACCTCCTGGCCAATGGCGATCGAGCCGATCGATGACGAACCCCACCGATTGACGGGCCGCAGCAGACCACGTGTTTCGCCGGGCAACTCGGTGCCGGTGCGCGCGCCGAAACCGAATTCGCGGATGTATTTATAAAAGTTGTCGGGACCCACCTTGAGGGCGAGCTTGACGGCAGCTACGTCGCTGGAATGCTCGAGTGCCTCATGGACTGTGATGACTCCTAAGTGGTCCGCCTTGTCGTCGTGAATCACGCGGCCGGCCAGCGTAATCTGCCCGCCTTGGCAATCGATCAGGTCGTCGGGCGCGGTCAGGTGCTGATCGAGCGCCGCAGAGTAGGTGACCAGTTTGAACACCGAGCCCGGCTCGTACACGTCGCTCACCGCATGATTGCGCAACAGCGCCGGCGTGGTACGGCGAAACTGATTTGGATCGAAGGTGGGACGTATGGCGAGCGCCAGAATCTGCCCGGTATGCACATCCTGCACCACCACGGTGCCGTTGGCTGCCCCGGTGCGCTGCATGGCGTGATCCAGGGCCTGCTCGGCCAGAAACTGGATATTCTCGTCGATCGTCAGCACCATATTCCGCCCTGGCTCCGGTTCATGTTCGGTAGATCCCAAAACCTTGCGGCGCGCATCCATCGCGGTATACATGCGGCCCGGAACGCCGTGGAGTTGCAGCTCAAACTTCTGCTCCAGACCACCCAGTCCGTCGTCGTCCATGCCCACGTAGCCCAGCACCTGCGCGGCAATTTCGTTGTTCGGATAGAAGCGCTGAAACTCTTTCTGATAATAGATCCCTTTGATCGGAAGGGCTTTCACGCGAGCGGCAACTTCCGGCGTCACCCTTCGCGCCACCCAAGCAAAGCTGTTCCCCTTATCGAGCCGCGCGGCAATCTGCGCCTCGGTCGTTTGGGCGTCGCCGGCGTCGACGTGCACCGCGGCGGCCAGCTCATGCGCGGCGGCCTGCTTGTCGTCGATCTCGGTGGGCACGGCGTAAATCGAATCCACCTGCACGGTCATGGCCAGTTCGCGCAGGTTGCGGTCATAGAGAATGCCGCGACGGGGAGCTACCTCAAACGTGCGCTGCTGCTGCTTTTTGGCGCGCTCCACGAACTCCTGGTGACGCACCACCTGGAGCCAGAACAAGCGGCCGGCAATCGCGCACACCCACAACAGGAAAAACAGGCAGATGAGCCAGAAGCGCGTCCGCTTGAGCGGTGTCGCGCGCGTCGCATTGGGGCGGTTCCGGTTGATTCGAAGGACTGCCTGCATGGCGTTTCGCTCCGGCGATAATTGCCGCGTTCCTGCCTACTGCGCGGCGGGCGCCGGAGGGGTCATCTGGGCGATAGCCGGAGCCCCCACATCAGGGCGGGCGTTGGGATGAATCACCTGTCCTGGCTGCGGCTCGGCAAGGCCCAGCTCCCGGGCCATCGAGTCAATACGGCCCGGCTGCGTGAGTTGCGCTTCGGCAAGACGCAACTGGCGATTTTCCTCGCGCAACTGGTCGACCATCTGCTTTTCTGACTCCACGTGATAGCCACCCTCAATAGCATTGAAATGCTGCAAGCCGTAGATCATCACCAGCGTGAAGAGCACCGCTATGGCTGCCGAAAACAGGCGCATCTCGCGCACGCGCACCGGATCGGGCGCCTTCACCAACCGCGAGTTGTCGATGTGCCGCGCGAAGAAAAATTCAGGCGTACGCACTCCCCGCCGCCGCAGCGACTGCTGCGCCAGTAGTTCAGCGTTGCGCTCGGCGACCCGCGCGTCCCAGCTGCGACCCGCTTCAAAATAAGTTGTTGTGCATGCCGCCATGATTGCCTCCCTGCCTTCAAGTGGTTCACTTCAATCCTTGAGCTTTGTTCTCTCCGACGCCCTAAGCTTCGCGCTTCGCGATCGGGGGTTGCGTTCTGTCTCTTCTTCGCCGGCCGTGACCGGCTTCCTGGTCAAAATCTCCCAGATTCCCTTCTGCGCGCCTTCGCGCAGACTGTCTTTCGCGATCCGATCTTCAAGCGAGTGAAAGCTGATGACGGCCAGTCTTCCGGAGGGCTTAAGCAACCTGGGTGCGGCCTCCAGCAGTGCCCGAATTTCGTCCAACTCGCGATTCACATAAATACGAAGAGCTTGAAAGGTTCGGGTCGCCGGATGAATTCGCTTCTGTTTCATTGCCGGGGCGGCTGAGGCTACAATCCGGGCCAATTCCCCCGTGGTGGTAACCGGCCGCCCGCGAACAATGGCTCTGGCGATTCTCCGCGACCTCCTTTCCTCTCCGTATTCGTAAATGAGGTCTGCAAGCTCTCGCTCATCAGCCTCGTTTACCACTTGTGCGGCGGTCGGTCCGCGGCGCGTGTCCATGCGCATGTCCAATGGTCCGTCCGCCTGAAAACTAAATCCTCTGTGCGCCTCGTCGAACTGCAGGCTGCTCACTCCAAAGTCGGCCAGCAAACCATCCAGTGAAGCCGGCTGTACATGCTCGACAACCGAACTGAATGCCTCGCCTATCAAAGTCAACCTCGGCGCCTGGCTGCCCAGCTCATTCGAAACTCGCGCCAGCCGGACCTTTGCCAACTCCAGCGCCTCGGGGTCTCGGTCAAAGCCGATCAGGTGACCCTCAGGTCCAAGCAGCCGAACGATGCCCGCGGCGTGCCCTCCCATTCCAAGGGTGCAGTCCAGGTAGGTTCCACCCGACCGCACCCGGAGAAAATCGATCGCTTGTTGAAAAAGAACCGGCACATGGCGTTCATTTGATTTCGTCATGCGCTCCCCCTGGGGGGTAACGTGCCTAACTCTTGCCGCTCAGAATCGCCGCCATCGCCTTGCGATCTTCTGCGGTCAACTCGTTCGCCGCTAAATTCTTCTCAAAGATCTCCCGGTTATGCACTTCCAGGTAAGTCCTCATTCCAAAAATGGTCACTTCCGCATCCAGGCTGGCAGTCCCGCGCAAAATCTGCGGGAGCAACAAGCGCGCCTGGTTGTCCATTTCCACCTGCTGACCGTAGTAGCTGGTCAGATTCAGATACTTCTTGACTGAGTCATCCAGCGTGCTCGATTCGGCCAGCTGCAATTCCCTCTTTTCCCACTCCGGCAATGGCCAGATCTCCGCGCTCGTGCCATCCACGCTGGTGACGTAGAACTGGGTAACGTGCTGCGCGTCCACCAGCTGCTTGAATGCAGCCGGCAGCTTCAGCCGCCCCTTCTCGTCTACCTTCGCCGGATGGTTTCCCCGAAACATTGCTGAGCCCCTTGACGACCTCTATCCCGGTTAGCAGACTGGTTCCCCCGCTGGGTTGCCGGCTAGATTCTTCGTGGGTGGAGCAGAAGCGCAGTACACTTGCCTTGGAATCAACGAATCGACTCCCCTGTACTCCACTTTTGACCACTAGTAGGTCGATAGTACCTCTGAATTTGGCCCTAGCCAAGTGAAAATATGTTGGAATGGGTGGAATGGGCGAGACAGCCGTTGGAAATTCGTCTAATAGATAAATAAAAGTTGGTTACCGCAATATGTTGTGTTTACCGCTCTGGTTCGGGTTACTGGACAGAATCGGATAATCATGTTAGGAGAATAAAAAGCGAATATCCGAAAACTTCCCACATCAAGACTCTTCGCAGCCCCGATATACCTACGGCTTCGCCGCGCCAGGTTTGTCGCGAAAGTCTCTTCCCCGCTCAACCACCAGCTTCAACAGATAAAGGAAGACCAGGGCGTTGACCACCAGTAGGCTGCCCCGAATCATCGTCAGCTTGCGGTGCACCTCGAAGATCTCCCAGGGAAGGAACGAGGCGGTAATGCCCAGGGTCAGATACTCGGCCCAGATTTTTTCGAGATAGAGCCCGATCCCCTCCAGCGACCCAAGGGCGGCGTAGCCAAACACCAGCCAGCTGATCCTGCGTAACATGCGGTCGTCCACGATGGACGCCTTCACGAGGATGAAGTTGACAAAGTGCGACTCCGGACCGAAACGCAGGTGGTCGGCCAGCTGTTGAATCGCATCCCCGACATCCTTGTGTACAAGACGCAGCGCGCCCACGCCGATGGCGATAAAGAGCAACGCCTGCGCCAGCTTGAAGACCGCGATGAGGATGAGCCATCGATTGTGGCGCCGTGGCCTCGATAAGGACTGCGATGGGGAATCGATCATGGTCTTCCGAGAAAAATTTGCATGAAACCGCTGCTTCTTCTTACGTTAACCGACGGCGCGGCGGTTCTCCTAACGACGGTCGAGTTTCGCGGCAAACTGCGCGAAATGGATATTCGACAGGCTGATTCATTTCCTGAGATTCAACAAGCCAATCCGATCCAGCTGATTGCCGTCCAGAATCAGCCCGGAGATGCGGCGCGCGTTCCAGATGTTTGCAGTGGGATCGCCATCAACCACCAGGATGTCGGCTCGCCGGCCGGGAGCGATCTGGCCCAGTTCGTTCCAGCCGAATTGGAGGGCATAGTTATTGGTGGCCGCGGCCAGCGCCTCCCGCGGAGAGAGCCCCAGCCGCACCAGCATTTCCAACTCGGTGTGCATGGAAATGCCGGCCATGGAGCCCATTGCCGAAGCGCCCGAAGCAGCGAGGTAGTGGGGATACGCGGCGAAGAACACTTGATTGATGTGCCATAGCCGCAGTGCGGACTGGTCGGCCTTTTTGCGCTGGCCTTCTTCCAGCCAGCGCTGCGCTGCGATCGGAAGGCGGCGCGTCCATGGCGGCAGAGGGTAAGGCAGCTCTCCGTCGGTCCGATCCGATGGATCGTACATGCGCGCCGGATCAAGCAGGCGGGCGGCGGGCTCCTTCCACAGGTTGCGGTGGCCCGGCAATTCCGTGAAATAAATGCTGAGGGTCGGCATCAGCGCGGCATGGTGCGTGGCCAAAAACTCAGCGTAAGCGCGCACGTGCAAATCGGTCGGCGGCAACCGTTCCACATAGTCGTATGCAGCGGAGGCGTCTGTCCCTTCAGGATTGTCGACCAGCGGTCCCTGCAACTCAATGGGAATCAAACCCAGTTCGTAGCGCCCCATGTGCAGCAGAACATCCACGCCGGCCTCGATGCCGACATCGTAGGGCGTGGAAACGAATTCTCCATAAGTGACCAGACCCGCCTGGTGTGCGTGAGCAATGATCCACTGCGTGTTGGCCGCGGTGAGGTCGTGGCCGAGGCGCAACACGCGCGTCCCCAGCCGGGCGGTGGCTGCAAGCTGGCGGAGGGTGTCCTCGGGGCTGAGTTCGACGGGATGAGCGCCCTCCCGAAGTTTGAGGACCCAATCCGGGCGCTGAACCAGCAGGCTCCAATCGTCGGTGGTCCCGATCGAGTCGATTGCATAGAGATGCGGAGTGGGATTGGCGGCAAAATCGATGCTTCCCCGCTGGTAATCGCTGTTGGCCACCACCGTGGTGACACCCATGTAGAGATTGGCATTGGCCTGGCCCTGCGAGTTCATCCCGGCAAAGCCATCCACCAACCCTGGGATGATGTACTTCCCGGTGCAGTCAACGACTTGGGCGCCCTTGGGAATGGGCACCGCCTCGCGGGAGCCGACATCCGTGATGCGCCCGTCGCGCACAATCACGATCGCGTCCTGCAGGTCCTTGGCCGAGTGGCCCCAGTTGGTGACATCGATCACGGTGCCGCCGGCCAGCACCAAGGGAGGGGAACCGGTAACCTTTGGGGTGACAACGGGCTGTGACTGCGACAAGGCAAGCACGCCGGCCAGAGCCAATTCACCGAAACCCATCAGCACGATACGAAACAGGCGCATAAGAACGATCTGTTGTGGATTGTCGCACAGCCGTTCCCGGCAAACGATCCGAGGATTCGTTTGGATGCAACCAATTCGAGAAGCTCCTTGCGCTGCGTCCGCATTGCAAACGCAAGATCGAATCCACGTTTGCGATGGAAAAGAATACCTGCGCACGCGGGCTGCGGCCAACAGGAACTGTTGCTTTCTAGCTGGCCACCAGCTTAGGCCGCATCCGCCTCACCAGCAGAGGATGCACCTGGGCCAGGGCAGCGTCCACTGAGATGCCGTGCTTGGCGCGCAGATCGTCTACCTTGCCGTGCTCAATGAATCGATCGGGCCAGCCGATGCGCACCACCGGGATCGCGATGCCCATCTCTTCAAGGGCTTCAATCACCGCCGAGCCAAAGCCGCCCATCCTCACGTGATCCTCAAAGGTGATGAAGGCAGCCACGCGGCGCGCGTAGAGCTCGAGCATCTCGCGGTCCAGGGGCTTGATGAAGCGTGGATTGACGACTGCGGCGGAGTAGCCGTCGCGCTCCAGGCGCCCGGCCAGCTCCTTGGCCAGGGTCACCATGGGCCCCAGTCCAAGAATGGCAACATCGGAGCCATCCCGCAGCACCTCAGCCTTGCCTAGCGGAATCGCCTGCGGTTCGGCCTTGCGGGCCACGCCGGCACCGACTCCGCGGGGATAGCGGATGGCGCTGGGGCCGGGCAACCCGATGGCGGTCTTCATCATGTCGGCGAGTTCGTCTTCGTCCTTGGGCGCCATCAGCACAATCTCAGGAATGCCGCGCAGATAGCTGATGTCGAACAGCCCGTGATGAGTGGGACCGTCGTCGCCGGAGAGGCCTGCGCGGTCCATGCAAAACACCACCGGCAGCTTCTGCAGGCAAACGTCATGCACGATGGGATCGAAGGCGCGCTGCAAAAACGTAGAGTAAATAGCGCAGACCGGACGATAGCCCTGCGTGGCCAAGCCGGCGGCGAAGATGACCGCGTGCTCCTCGGCGATGCCCACATCGAAGTAGCGCTTGGGATGGTGGGGCCGGAACAAATCAAGCCCGGTGCCGTTGGGCATGGCCGCGGTGATGGCCACGATGCGCTCATCTTTGGTGGCCAGATCGACCAGGGTGTTGGCGAATACCTCGGCATAGGTTGGCTGGCCGGCGGGTTTGGTGTTGCCGGTCTCCGGATCGTACGGTCCGAGCCCATGGAATTTCTTTTGCCCGTCAAGCGCCGGTTGATATCCGCGGCCCTTTTGCGTGAGCACATGGAGAAGCACGGGCCGGTCCACGGTCTTGAGAAACTTGAAAGTCTCCACCAGCAAAGGCAGGTTGTGGCCGTCAAGGGGGCCGAAGTATTCGAGACCGAACTCTTCAAACAGCATGGATGGCCAGAGCATGCCCTTGGCCGCTTCTTCGGCGCGGCGCACGACAGTTACGGCTGTCTTGCCTCCGATGCGCTCGATAATGCGCTTGGCTGAGGCGTGCAGATGCTGGTAATGCTCGTTGGTGACAACGCGATGGAAGTAGCGGGCGATGGCGCCCACGTTGCGGTCGATGGACCACTCGTTGTCGTTCAGAACGACAATCATCCGTTTGGTCTGCTCGGCGATGTTGTTCAGCGCCTCGAACGATATGCCGTTGGTAAACGCAGCGTCGCCGGCGACGGCAATCACGTGCTCCTTGCCGCCAGACATATCTCGCGCCACAGCAATTCCCAAAGCCGCGGAAAGCGCGGTGCCGGCGTGCCCCGCACCATAACAATCGTGTTCGCACTCGGTGCGCAGCATGAAGCCGTTGAGTCCGCCCGGCTGGCGAATGGTCGCAAAGCGGCCCAGCCGTCCGGTGAGGAGCTTGTGGATGTAGGCCTGATGGCTGACATCGAAAAGCAGCTTGTCTTCGGGAGTGTTGAAGACCGTATGCAGAGCCAGCGTCAGCTCCACCACTCCCAGGTTCGGCCCCAGATGGCCGCCCGTCTTTGACAGCGTCTGAATCAGGAACTCGCGGATCTCCACCGCTAGTTCGTCCATCTGCGCCAGGTTCAAGCGCTTGAGATCGGCGGGCGAGTGGATGGTTTCCAGCAGAGTTCCCATGTACTTCCTTCTCCCGGGAAATTGCCGGGTTTCCCAACAACACCTTTCAGCTTCGACTGCGCCGCTCCGCGCAAGGAGCGCGAACTGGACCCATTTAAGTATACCAACCCGGCGCATCGCCGGGACCTGAATGTTTTGACGGATTTGGTTTGGCGCGGTTACCGTGGATCTGAAATTCGCAGCCAACAGTCTGAGCGCCACCGTTGTACGATTGCGATGAAGAGTGTGCTGGGAGGATCGAACGTGCGCGCAAACTGGAATGTGATTTTGGTTGGATTGACGATGATGCTCTTGGGCGCTGCCCCCACTGGTTTCGGTCAGTTACCGGAGCCGGGCGAACAATCGACCGCGCCTAATCCGCTCGCTGACAACACGGTGAAGCCCGGCAAGATGCTGCTGTTCGATCTTGAGGCGCGATTTGCTCGAGATGTGGCCCAGCGTGGCGGCGCCGCCTTTGCCGATTGGTTTGCGGAAGACGGTGTGGCATTGGGCAACGGCGAGGCGCCGGAGGTGGGCCGGGCGGCCATCGCCAAATCCGCCAACTGGTCGCCCAAGGAGTACCAGCTCACCTGGACTCCCACGGAAGCCGTCATGGGACCCTCCGGCGACGTAGGCTACACCTGGGGCCACTTTGATGGCCACAGCACAGACGCCAATGGGAAGCCGGTGACCACCAGCGGCCGCTATATCACCATCTGGAGCAGACAGCCCGACGGAAACTGGAAGGTGGTCCTGGATGCCGGCAGTAATGAGCCGGTGTCTGGCGGCGACTGCTGCAAAGTACCCACCGGCAACTGACACCAGTAAGCAAGAAAGCGACACTGAGCGCAGTTTGGTGCTGCATCAGGTCTGCGGCGATTGCAAGTAACCACCGATTTTTGGATACTTAGGTAACCATTGATAGACTGATAGTTCCGGCTGAGTGAGGTACCAAAGTCGCATGCAAATCGGCCGTAGCTGCCCTCTTAGTGTAAGAGTCAGACCGTGCCGGTTGCCCGATACTTAAGGCTGGATGGCTTTGCTTATGTGCGCGGTGCAAGGGACGCAAGCCGGGGAGCGCCACAGTCCAGCGTTGCGGTTGGGTTTTGACCTTTTTGACCGCGACCCGGACCCGGCCTTGGACGAGTTGACGGAGCTCGCCGCCGTGCTGTGCGGCGCCGATTATGCGTACACCGGTTGGATGGACCTTAACCGCCTGTGGTTCAAATCGCAGAGTGGATTCAAAGCGGCCGACCAGCCACGCGCATCAACCGCCTGCCAGTGGATGTTGGAACAGGGCAAATCCCTGCTGATAAGCGATACGCGACAAGAGCCGCGCTTCCCCAAGGAAGGAATCCCCCTGGTGGGCGCACAGCCGTGCCGCTCCTATGCCGGAACACCCCTGATTACCAGTTCCAACCAGATCGTCGGCACGCTCGCGATTCTGGCTCGGGAACCAGACCGGTTCAGCCAGGAACACCTCGTCCTGTTGGAGATTCTCGCCCGCCAGGTGATTACGCGTCTGGAGCTGTACCGCCATATCCGGTCGGAGGCACGGGCGCAGAAGTCCAGGGAACGAACCGAGAACGCGCTGACCACCGAACGATTCTTCGTTGCCGGCACGCTGGACTCGATTCCATTCATCGCTGCCCTGCTGGACACATCCGGCCGCATGGTCCGGTTGAATTATCCCTTCATGCAATTGACGGGTTTCAGCCAGGCTGATGCGGCGGGCCGTCCGTTTATTCAGGATGTTCTGGAGGAACAGGATCGGGCCTGGGCCCAGGACAAGTTACAGGAAGCCAACAGCGGCGAGGTCTCAGGCCCCCACGAAACAGCGTGGCGGATGCGCGGTGGCACAGTTAGACGCGTCAGTTGGACGTTGCGGCCTTTGCCCGGACCAAACGGCGAAACTCAATACCTGATCGTGAGCGGTCAGGACGTGACCGAACAGCGCGAGGCGGAGATGGCGCTGGTCTCCAGCGAAACGCGCTACGAACAGTTGGTCGAGAACAGTCTCGGTTTCCTCTTTACCTGCTCTCTCGATGGCCGGCTCACGTCATTGAATACCTTCACCGCGGAGACGCTCGGTTACCGTGCCAAGGCTTTGACCGGCCGCGCGGTTTCAGAACTTCTGGATGCGGCCGACGCGGCAACGTTTGAAGATTGCCTCCACACCCTCGAGTCCAGAGAGGAGTGGCAAGGCTCTTTATCTCTTCGCCGCAGCGATGGAGCCTATCGCCGCATTGCCTTTCGCAGCCGCCGCATGGAGCTGCCCGGCGAGCGGCCCTTCGTGCTGAACCACGGCATCGATGTCACCGAACAGCATGAGGCCGAGGAAGCGTTGCATCTGGCCACGCGCCAGCGCGAGTTGATCCTCGAATCAGTGGGCGACGGCATCTATGGCATGGATCTCGATGGCCGTGTGACCTTCGTCAACCAGGCCGCCGCCCACGCGCTGGGTTACACGCCCGAAGCGCTAGCAGGGCGCGATGTGCATGAAGCCATCCATCACAGCTACGTCGACGGCACGCCTTACCCCAAAGCCGCCTGCCCGATTGTCCGGGCCATGCATCGCGGAAAGGCCATCCGCATGCGAGACGAAGTCTTCTGGCGCCAGGACGGCACCTCGATTCCGGTCGAGTACAGCGCCAGCCCGCTGATCGAAGACGGACGGCTCTCCGGCATGGTTGTGGCGTTTCAAGACATTTCCGAGCGTCGACGCCTGGAGCGCATGAAGGACGAATTCATCTCCACGGTGGGTCACGAACTGCGGACTCCGCTGACCTCGCTGCGCGCCGCACTGGGGCTCATCTCTGCCGGTTCGCTGGACAATCGGCCGGAAAAGCGCAACCAGTTGGTGGACATGGCAATCGGCAATTGCGATCGGCTGGTGCGCCTGGTCAATGACATTCTGGATTTCGATAGTGTGGAAAAAGGAAAGCTGCAGTTGCACCGGCAGCCCGTTGAGGCCGCTCACCTGCTGCGCCGCGCCAGCGCCGCGGCGCTGGGCGCAGCCCGTCCGGTCCAAATCAGCTTTATCATTGACGCTCCGCCGGCTACCGTGCTGGCCGACGAAGATCGAATCTTCCAGGTCCTGAGCGAGCTGATCGGCAACGCCATCAAATTCTCACCGCCGAAGAAACACATCCATCTGGCCGCGGAGCACACCAGCGCAATCGAAGTATGCTTCGTCGTTGAGGACGAGGGCCGAGGCATCGCCCCGGAGAAACTGGAGCGCATCTTCGACCGTTTTCAGCAGGGCGACGCCTCTGACACCCGCGCTCTGGGCGGCACCGGTCTGGGACTGGCGCTTTGCCGCAGTATTGTTGAGCAGCACGGCGGCCGCATCTGGGCTGAAAGCAAGCCCGGCCACGGAAGCCGATTCCTGTTCACGCTGCCCGCCGCCGCGAATAGCCCACGGTAAGTGACCCGTTGCTCCCTTCGTCGATTCGCCCGCCGACGTTTGCTCATCCTGGTAGCAGAGTAGTAAAGGGAATTTCAAATTTATCGCGAGGTTCACGCGATAAACCAGTTCCATTGATCCTGGGTGAGCGGCACAACCGAAAGGCGGCCGATGAGTACGAGCGGAGAGTTCTTGAAGAGCGGTTCCGCTTTGATCGCGGCAAGGCTCTTGGGGTGTTTGAGACGTTTGCCCGCCTTCACGCGAACGATGGGGATTTTCGGATCGGACGCATCAACGCTGACGACGGTGCCGGTGCCGACGGCGGTGCGCTCCTCGCCGGTGTGATAGAAAATCCACTTGGTGCCTCGCTTCATTTCGCGCAAATGCATGACCACGGTGGGATTGGTGACTCCATCCCAGACCGTCTCCCTGTCGCGAAGGAAATCGTCGAAGGAGTAGACGCCGGGTTCAGTTTTGAAAAGGAAATAGGCCATGCGGCTTTCATAGTAAGCGAAAGGCGGCGAATCTGGAAATGGGAAACCGCCGCCTTCCGGTTGCAACGGCCGCCACTACCCGTGGTGCTCGCCTGAACAGCACCCGCCAACCTTTTCAGGTTGCACATAGTCTTGCGTTGGATCGACGAAATAGCCTTGATCGTACTTATCGTGGTGGCGAACCCAGGCCATGCTAAAAGCCAGGCCCTCTTCGTCGCGGCCCTTCGGCACGTGGTCGAGGAAGTTATAAGCGCCGACAAAAATATCAAGTCCGCGCGCATAACTCGAGTAAGTGTGAAGGATAACTCCGCTTGCGTCCTTCTTGAACACGCTCAGCCCCGGACCTTCTTCGCTGGGAAACTCCGTTAGCTCGTAGTTGTAGTAGACCTTTCCCTTGGCCCGCTCCTCCGCGCTGAACGACACGTGATAGTCGTAATTGAAATCGCTGCCGAACGATGATACCCAGTGAAAACGCCAGCCCATCCTCTTCTTGAAGGCCGCAATCTCCGCCATCGGCGCTCGGGAGATGACCGCCAGGGTTACATCGCGATTAGCCAGGTGAATAGACGGACCATCGAAATGATCGGCCAGATAAGAACAGCTCGGGCAGCCCGCACTCCACCTCGGACCGAACATGAAGTGATAAACAACGAGCTGGCTGCGTCCATTGAAAAGATCGCTAAGAGTCTCTTTTCCACTTGGCCCTTCGAAAACATATTCCTTTTCGACCTTTTCCCACGGCAGTTCACGGCGCTGCCGGCTGAGTTCATCGCGGAGTCGATTAAACTCCTTTTCCTTGGCTAGAAATTTCTTGCGCGCGTCGACCCAGTCCGATTGTGAAACGACTTTTGGATGTGCGAGTTCTGTCATGCTGCTAGCCATCGTGATCCTCCTTTGGCATGTTTGAGCGCACGCCGGTTGTTGTCTTTCCGTTTGCGGATTTCTTGAGAACAACTGCGGCGAGGCCGCCGGTCGAGACGGCGCTCGCGGCGATCAACGCCGCCGTTGCAAAACACATGGGACACATAGAAGCCTCCTCTTCGAGGCGCCGGGTTCCTTCGCTTTGTGCGACCGCCGCTATCGGGCTTCGGCGACCTTGCGGGTGCGTTCCAGCATCCACGCCCAGCCCTTGTTTACGCCGCCTTTGTGATCCTCCTGGATGAATCCAAGCGCCGTATGCCGGAAGGCAATCATAGTTCCACCGTCCACTTCGGTCAGCCGGTATTGCACGTTGGAGACGAAAGGATACGATGCAAACAACGGCCCGGTGAATTCCAGCAGCGTGGGCCGCTTGATGGCTTGCACGTGGCCCCAGAGATGGCCATTATTGTCTCCCAGGTCACGGTACCATCTTCCTCCCGGCCACGGTTCGATCTTCATCGGCAGAGGCCTGCCTTCAGGGGTGGAGTTCGCTGGACCTATCTGTTCGAGCAACGCGTCGAAGGTCACGGCCAGGGACGCCTTGACATGGACCTCCTGGGAGATTTTCAAGGTTAGGTTCTCAATGGTCATTGCTGTCTCAATCATGGTTTCTCCTTCGGTTTCATGGGATCGAAATCGGAATTCAACTCGCTCATCTTTTCCTCCGCCCGCGTTTTCACGCCCAGCAACTGATGCTGCCAATAGCGTTCAAACGTGCCGGCCCATTCGTGCAAAGGGCGGATGGCCTCGGCATTGGTTCGGTAGAACTTGTGACGCCCCTCGCAACGCACCCGCACCAGGCCCACGCGGCGCAACACGCGCAGATGCTTGGACACCGAGGGCTGGTCGAGGCTCAGGGTTTCCGCAATGTCGCCGACCGGACGCTCGCGCAGCGCGAGATAACTCAGGATTTGTCGCCTGCGCGGTTCGGCTACTGCGTTAAAGGCGTCGGACGTAGTGGCGGCCCTGGGCATGAAAAGAACGATACATGCTTATATGGGAATATGTCAAGCAGATCTTTTCCCGAACCGAGGTCTAGCTAGAGCGTTCGCTTGAAGAGCGGCGTGGCAATCAGCAATGTGGCCACGCCGAAAACGCCGAGAAACAAAAGGTCGTATTGAATTGCCACGAAGCCGCCGTCTTTGAGCAGGACGGCTTTGAAGCCGTGGATGGCATAGGTGAAAGGGTCGACAAAAGCGATGGCGCGGAGCCAGCGGGGAAACGCGGCGATGGGATAAATGGCGCCGGAGGGAAAGAACAGCAGCGTGTTGAGCACGCCGAACATGGCGCGCGGAACCAGCGGATCGTCGACCCGCACCATCATCAGAAACATCATGCCGTTGAAGGCAATGGAGGTGACGAAGATCATGGCGAGCAGTTCAAGGTCCGCGACGGGATTGAAGATAACTCCGAGGCCGGCCATGAGCGAGCCGATGATGGTGAGCGAGATGCCCGCAAGCACCGCCTTGATGGCGCCTGCCACATTGAGCCCGAACACTAGCTCCAACTTAGTGATGGGAGTTACAAGATAGCCCTCGTGCACGCCGCGCGCCTTGTCGTCGATATATAACATGCCGCCGCCGATCATGACGGAGATATACATGGCCAGCGCGATGGAACCTGCGAGCAGATATTTCATGTAGGCCACAAAGGGATAGAGCTCGACGATCTGAAGCGCGATGTTATTGACGATGCGGGGCTGGATGACCGGCGCGTTGAGGGCGTCGATCAGCGATTGCATCTCCGATTCCAATGAGCCGGATGTGAATTGATCGGAGTTATCGACAACCAGGCCGAGCTTCGGCGCGTCCTGCGCATAGACGCGGCGGGAGAACTGCGCGGGGATGACGACCGCGGCGTCGATCTTGCCGGTACGGACGTCTTCGCGGGCCTGGCGCTCGTCGCTGTAGTCGAAGGTGGTGAAGGTTTTGATGTTGACGGCGACCGCGGCAAACGCTTCGCGGACCTTGACCGCCTGCGGACCATGATCGTAGTCGACCACCGCCACGCGGGCGCCGACGATCTTTCCGCCGAAGGCGTTGCCCAGGATGACAAGCTGCACCAGGGGCAGCATCATGGACATGATCATGAGCATGGGCGAGCGGAAAAACTTGCGCATCTCGCGCTCCACAATGGCAAACATTCTGTTCATGGCTGCATCTCCGGCCTGGGCGGCATGCTGAAGACGGCTTTGACTTGCTCGTCGCGCAACTGGCGGCCCGTGTAGTGGACGAAAACGTCGTCGAGCGTGGTGTTTTGCACGCTCAGCGAGGTGAGGGTCTCACCCAGTTGCGTGGCCATCTCAACCAGCTGCATGGTGGTTTTGGAGCCTGAAGAAGTGAGCACGCGGTAGAAGCCGGCGCTCTGAGCCTGCACGCTGGTCACGCCTTCGAGCGATTCCAGGCGACCCTGCCACGCATCCGCTTCGCGATCAAACTGGACTTCCACCACGTTGGCTCCGGGAACGCTTTGCTTGAGCTCGATGGGTGTGCCCAGGGCCACCAGGCTGCCGTGATCGACAATCGCGATGCGGTCGCAAAGCTTGTCGGCCTCTTCCATGTAGTGAGTGGTCAGCAGCATGGTCAGGTTGCGCGTGGCTTTCAGATGGTTGAGCATTTCCCACACGGCGATGCGAGAGACCGGATCGAGTCCGGTGGTGGGCTCGTCAAGGAAAAAGATGCGCGGGTTGTGGACCAAGCCGCGCGCGATTTCAAGGCGGCGGCGCATACCGCCGGAAAGAGTCTTGGTTTGCGCGCCGCGCCACTTGATCAGGTCCACCGCTTCAAGCACTTCCTCAATGTTTTTTTCGCGCTCGGCTTTGGGCACGCTGTAAAGCTTGGCGTAAATGCTGAGGTTTTCTTCAACGGTCAGGTCCTGGTCGCTGGTCAGGGCCTGGGGAATCACGCCAATCATGCGGCGCACCGCGTCATGATCTTTCGTCACGTCGTAGCCGCCAACCAGCGCGCGACCGCTGGTGACCGGGATCAGCGTGGTCATCATGCGGATGAGAGTGCTTTTGCCCGCGCCATTGGGCCCAAGCAGGCCGAAGATCTCTCCCTCGGCGACGGAAAAGCTGACACTCTTGACCGCTTCGAAGGTCCCGTAACGCTTGACGATGTTTTCAACCGCAATCGCCGGCGGCGCGGCGGAAAGCGGCCTCCCACTGCCATTGAAGACCGGAATGGGCTGGCTGGCCGCCGTCATTGCTTCACCATTCTGCTTCTGGGTATATAGACCTCGGCCGTCATGCCGGGGACAAAGCGCTCGCCGGGATTGTCAATCAGCAGTTTGAGCTGGACGGTCTTGATGTCGCGCTTGCGGGTGTTGACGTCGCGCTGGGTGGCGAAATCCGCCAGTCCGGCTTTGGAAATTACTTTGCCCTGCACGGTTGCACCCGAGGGCATGACCACGCGCAGTGAGTCTCCGAGTTGGGCGGCGTCGGCCTGCGTCTCGGGCAACGGCGCATAAATCCAGGTCTGGGTCAGATCCATGATGGTCACAATCGGTGCGCCGGCGGCAACGAACTCGCCCTGGCGAGCGGCACGCACGTTGACTTTACCGCTGACCGGAGCAAAAACCTGCGAGTAGCCGAGCTCGACCTTGGTTTGCTGGGCAAGAGCCTGGGCGTTCTTAACCTGGTCGCGCGTCTCTTCCACAGTGCGGGCGGCGACGGAGGTGAGCAGCTCATGGGCACGCGCCTGGCGAAGCGCATTTTCAGCGGCGGCCACATTTTCCCGCGCCGCGTCCACCGCCGCTTTGTCGGCCTGCAGGCTGGTGACGGCATCGTCTTTGGATTGCGCGCTCATAATGCCCTGCTGGGCCAGCGCCACGGTGCGGCTGGTGTCTGCCTGCTGGTGGTCAAAGTTCGCCTGAGCCTGCACCAGAGTGGCCTTCGCGGCCCGCAGTTGCGCCTCGGCCGTGGCGGCGGCGCTGCCGGTTTCGCCGCGGGTCTGCTGTTCGGTTTCCACCGTCTCGCCCAGCTTCCACTTCAGGCCGGCCGCGGTGGCTTCGGCGGCCTTGTGCGCGGACTGCAGGTCGTCACTCTCAATCACCGCGATGAGTTGGCCAGCCTGCACCGGGTCGCCCTCGTCTACGGTCAGCGTTTGGATGCGACCGGGGATTTTGGAGCTCACTTCGATTTCGTTGGCGTCCACAGTACCAATCAGTTGCAGGTCGCCGCCGCGTCGCGCCGTGGCCAGGAACCAGATCAGCGATCCCACGGTGAGCAAACCCAGGATCATGAAAACTCGATTGCGTGCGTTCACGTGCGCCTCACTTCATCTGTCTATGTTGCGTCGATTTCGATCTTGCGGTTACCGAACTTTTCGCTGCCGAATTTGGCCGCGCCGATGGTATGTGTTTCGGCCTCGACCGGCGCAGGCATGGGCGTTGCCGCCAGCACCCGCACGGCGACATCGGCGCCATGTTCGCGATCCATGAAAATAGTGCTCCCCAGATACTCGATCGCAGCTTTGCGGCGAAACTTCAGTGCGCTGCGGTCAAACGGATTGGTTCCCGTCAGCATCCCCATCACCGGGGCGGAGAGAAAGTAAAACACGTTGGCGCCCAGGGCCGCATACATGATTTGCAGCTCGTCCACCTTGATCAGCTCTCCGGAGTCGCGCCCTTCCTGGTAGACCTGCTGCACACGGGCCATCGTTGGGCGGAAAACCTTGTCCACCAGCGACGCAAGCGCGTTCTCTTCGCCGCGATGCACGCGGATCATCTCCTGCTGCATCAGGCTCTGGAAGGCACGCTGGGAGTGAATGCGGTCAAAGTGATTGAGCGCGAACTGCAGCAGGCGCTCACCTGCGGAGCACTCCGCTCCCATGGCCGCCATGCTGCTGGTGACCACGCGACTGGCCACCGCTTCCAGAGCGGCGTCATACAGGGCCAGCTTGTTGCTGAAGTAGTAGTAGAGCAGGGCTTTATTGACGCCGGCCGCTTCGGCAATCCGTTCCGTGCGGGCACCGGCCAGGCCGCAGGCACTGAATTCGCGAACAGCGGCTTCGAGGATGCGTGCGCGGGTCTGGTCCGCGCGTTCGGCCTGGGTGCGGGTTGGAATGGCGGCGGCCATATTTAACTAACTAGTTAGTAAATTATACCATCGGCCTGAGATTTGCAAACTCTTCGTTCTCGGGCCGAGGGCATTCTGGGTTTGTGAAGGATTCGGCGACATCGCCACTGCCGGGAACTGGCCTATGGGCGCAGGCTGAGGACGGCGGGGGCCAAAGCGACTATAGGCTCGACCGGGGTCTTAGTTTTAGCCTGAGTTTCGCTTTGCTGCAGCAGCGCCAGGCCTTGAGCGATATCCATGCCGGGAGGAACCGGGGCAAAGCCGCCACGAACTTCGCTTGTTTCGCGGGTGAAGCTCCTGACCAGCAGGGCACGGCCCAGCAGATGCAGTTCCAGGCGATCGGTCTTCCATTCGGTGGGGCTCACCTGGGTGCGCTCAAGCTGGAACCATCCTCCTTTGTTGAGGCGGCCAAGTATGCCAAAACCAAAGTCAAGATTTTCCTCCACACGGCCGTCGAGGCGCACCAGGCGCTTCATCCGGGCATCGATCCACAGCGTGCCGCTCATGGCGTGGAGGACGCGGGCTTCGATGGTGCGGGCGGAATAAGCCGGATTGGGGCGAAAACTCAGCTTATGGCAGCCCTTCTCGTCGCTCTCGTATTGGTAAAGGAACGCATCGGGCATGAGGGCCAGGATCTGGCCGACGTGGGCTTCGTCTTCGTCATATTCCTGGCGGCGGCGAGTCTGCTCCCGGGGCGAGGCGAGCAGATGCCGCAGGCGCGCCTCTTCCTGCTGTTGGGTTTCCGCGCTGAGCGGAAGGCCGTTGCTCAGGGCCAGCCGGGTTACGGGACCCTGGGCGGTTTCCACCTGATCCTGAAGCTGGGTTTCTTTGCCGGCGCGGCTTTCAATCCAGTAACGCCAATAGCCGTGACCCAGATGGTCGTTCAGCTCGTTATAGACCACTTCGCGGACCAGTTGGGCGGCGGAGATGGGCGGCGGAGATGGCTGGGCCAGGGTATACGATAAGCCCTGCGCCAGGCCCATCAGTGCTGGTGTCATCCACCGCATGCGCATCGCGTTGCCCCTTCCCAGCCCAGAGTCTCAAGTCTGTGCGAAGTCCACCTTGCTAGACTGACACCATGATGGACGAACTGAGGTTCCGCAGTCTGGCCGAAACTGCTCTTCATACTTTGATGCAACATTTGATCATTGGTGAGGAGGCGCAAGGTGCCGGTTTCGAGGTTGAGGAACAAAACGGTCTGGTGAACGTGGTGTTTGAGGAGCCGGCTGCCAAGTTCGTGATCACGCCCAACGCGCCCATGCGACAAATCTGGATTTCCGCGCTATCGACCAGCTTCAAACTGGATTGGGACGAGGCGGCGGGGGCTTTTGTGCTGCCACGGACAGGCGAGCCGTTGGAGCCCCTTGTGGACCGGCTGATCGGGGAGCACCTGCAGGAGTAAACGGACTGCTCTGAATCGAATTGACGACTCGCCGGACCCCGCAGTGGTCAGCACCCGCCCCAGTCAATTGGGTATGGTTGGCAGCCATGGCGATGGGCAGAATCGATCCATGGACCTTTCCCCTCGCGCAAACAGACGGCAATTCCCTTTCCAACGCATTCTTTCCCTTTTCCTCGCGGGCGGCGTGCTGGCGCTGACTGCAGCCCGGGCGCAAGCGCAGCAACAGCAGCCCGCACAAACCGGCAGCATGGCTGGTATGGACATGGGTGGCAAAGGCGACATGAGCAAGAGCGACATGAAGGACATGGGCCCCAGCATGGCGGCCATGGCCGGCCACATGTACGTTACGCCGCTGCGGCCCAGGCACCCGGGGGACGAAGAGAAAGTCAAGGCGGTGGTGGCGCAAGTGAAAGCGGCCATCGAGCGCTACAAGGATTACCACAAGGCATTGGCAGACGGTTACGTGATCGCGAACCCGGACGTGAACGAGCCCCAGTTTCATTTCACCAAAGAGGCGAATGCCGTGGATGCCGAGAAGCATTTCGACCCCGCCAAGCCGACATCCCTGCTCTATTTCCAGACGCCGACTCAGCGCTACAAACTGGAAGGGGTGATGTTCACCCTGCCTCCGAATGCCAGCGAAGACGAGCTTAACGACCGCATCCCGCTCAGCATCGTGCGCTGGCATAAGCACATCAACTTTTGCGGGGCTCCCGCCAATCGAGTGAAAGAGTATTTTGGCAAGCACCCGAAGTTCGGCATGTTTGGCTCCATCAACACCGCGGAAGCCTGCAAAGCCGAAGGCGGAACGTTTCTCCCGGTCGTCTTCACTTGGATGATCCACGTCTTCCCGTTCGAAGACAACTTAAAAGACGTCTTCTCGATGAACGACGACATCCCTCATTTCGGCACGACTCCCTGATGCCGGTCGTGAATGCAAAACCGTCCGATCAAACATTATTGCAACGAATACACGGCCTTGAGCACTTTGTCGACCACGTTCTTTGGGAGCGGGGCGTAGGAGAGCGCTGCGACCTGGCTCTCGCCGGAAGTGACGATCCAATTGAGCAGATCCTTGAGCACCTTCTCTTTGCCCGCATCGGAATTTTTGATGGGAACCAGCATCCAGGAGAAGCTGGAGATGGGATAAGCGTTGGCGCCGGGCGCGTCAGTGATGGAGACACGGAAGTCAGCGGGCATCTGCTTCACGCTGGCCGCCGCCTCGGTGACGCCATCGATGGAGGCCTTCTCCCAGTTGCCGGCGGCGTTTCTGATCGCGCCGAAGCTGATGTGGTTTTCCAGAGCGTACGTCAACTCGACGTAACCAATGGCTCCGGGCAGTTGACGGACCAGTCCGGATACTCCCTCGCTGCCCTTTCCACCGACGCCAACCGGCCAACTGGGTGAAGCGCCCTTGCCGGGGCCGTTGGCCCATTCTTTGCTGATCTTGCTCAAATAGTCGGTGAAGATGTAGGTGGTGCCACTGCCCTCGGATCGGTGCACGACGATGATCTTCTGGTCGGGCAGCTTGACGCCTGGATTGTCTTTGACGATGCGGGGGTCATTCCAGACGGTAATCTTGCCCAGATAAATGTCTGCCAGCACGTCGGGGCTGAACTTGACGTCGCTGACACCGGGGACGTTGAAGATGGGAACCACCGCGCCGATCACGATGGGAATGTGAAGGACCTTGGTCTTGATGGCGGCCAGCTGTTCGTCGGTCATGGGACCGTCGGAGGCGCCAAAATCCACCGTGCCCGCCGTAAGCTGGCGGATGCCCCCGCCCGACCCAATGGATTGGTAGTTGATTTCGACGCCGGGATGAGCCGCGTCATACTCGCTGAACCACTTGGAGAAGATGGGATAGTCGAATGTGGACCCGGCCCCAATCAACTTTTGGGCATGCGCGGTGCCAATCGCCAACATCAACAGAACAGCGGCAACCAATGTCTTTTTCAAAGCGATCTCCCGGGCAGATGAACTGCCACAGAACCATTGTCTGCGCGGAATGTTACGGGGATTTGAATCGGGGGGCTGATTTCGAAGGTTTGCGCGGCTTTTCGGAGGGAGGCGGGTGCTTCAACTCCGCATTAAACTGGCAAAGTCAATGCGGGCATCAGCCTCGGACCTGCCATTCGCCTTAAAGCCTATTGGATCGAGCCCAGCGGCTGCTGCGCCACCGGCGCCAGCGGCAACGTGAAATAAAACGTCGCCCCAGCGCCGAGCTCGCTTTCTGCCCAGATGCGGCCGCCGTGGGCCAGCACAATGTGCTGGACAATGGCTAGGCCCAGGCCGGTTCCGCCGGAATCCCGCGAGCGGGCTTTGTCTACTCGGTAAAAGCGCTCGAAGATGCGGCCAAGGTGTTCAGAGGCAATGCCGGGACCGAAGTCCTGGACCTTGAACTCGACTTCGTTCTCAATGAGGCGCGCGCCGATGCGAATCTTCTTGCCGGCTTTGCCGTACTTGAGGGCGTTTTCAACCAGGTTGCCAAAGACCTGATTCATGGTGTCGGGGTCGGCCAGAACCAGATCATCCGGCGCGCCCGCGTGCTCAAGCTCAACTTCGGAGTCGACCACTATACCACCCAGCGACTCGATGGCGTCCTGAACCAGCGCGCTGGCCCGCATGACCTGGAGCGAGAGCCTGAAATCCGGGCTCTCGACGCTTGCCAGAGCCAGCAGGTCCTCCGTCAGGCGATTCATGCGGGTGGCGTTCTTGAGGATGACGCCGAGGAACTCGCGATTGGTTTCGGGGCGGGGATGCGGGTCCTCGATCAGCGTTTCGACGTAGCCCTGGATTGAGGTAAGCGGCGTGCGCAGCTCGTGACTGACGTTGGCGATGAAGTCGCGGCGGGATTTTTCCGCGGATTCAACGCGAGTGACATCGTGGAGTACCACCAGCGCGCCGCCCTCGGGCAACGGAGTCGCATTGATCTCGAAGACGCGGCCGGCAGCCAGAGAACTGGCGCGCCCAAAGCGGACTTCTCTGTTTTCGAGAGCGCCCTTCACGCAGGCCAGCACCTCGGGATCGCGCACCGAGTGAACCAGCGGACGGCCGGCATGAATCGGGGTTCCGGCGATGCGATGCATGACAGCGTTTGACCAGCGCACCATGCCTTCTGGGGTAATGGCCACCACCGCCTCCTGCATGGAATCGATCATCGCGGCCAGTTCCTGGCGGCGGCTCTCGATTTCAGCAAAGCTGCGGCCCAGTTGCTCGGCGGTCTGGTTCAAGGCCGCCTCCATGGCGGAGAGGTCGTCCTCGCTGGACGGCGCAAAACGAGCACTGAGATCGCCGCTGGCAATGCGTCGGGCAAATACAACCACCTGCTGCAGCCGCGCGGAAACGCGCCTCGCCACCCACGCTGCTACGGGGAGAACCACGGCCAGGGCGATCAGGCCGGACAACAGCGCCTCGCGGCCCAGCAGGCGCAGCGTGGCTCCTGCCGTGTGCTCCACCAGGCGGTGGAAGACCAACTCCATCACCATGGTATGGAAGGCCAGCAGCAGGACAAACAGCCCCAGCAGCTTGGTGAATACTTTGGGTGTCACGCGGCGCCGCTCCCATCCGGCGCATTCCGGCGCGCAATCGGCTCAGGCCGCTCTCCGATTTGGTGACCCTGCGCGAGCCGATGCCCTGGGCCTGTCACTCGCCCTTTGGAATCTCGAAGCGATAGCCGGCGCCGCGCACCGTCTTCAGGTAACGCGGATTTTCCGGATCGACCTCGATTTTCTCACGGATGCGCCGCACATATACATCCACCGAGCGGGGAGTGACGAAACGGGCATCGCCCCACACCGCGTCCAGCAGGTGATCGCGGCTATAGACCCGGCCGGGATGCCGGGCCAGGTAGTCCAGCAGCCGGAACTCGGTGGCCGTGGTGGTGGTCAGCTCGCCGCGCACCCGCAACTGCATGGCATTGGCGTCGATGATCACCTCTTCAAAACCGATGATCGACGGCGATGTGGGCCGCTCAAAGCGGCGCAGCACCGCTTTCACCCGGGCCACCAGCTCGCGCGTGGCAAAGGGCTTGGTGATGTAGTCGTCCGCGCCCAGTTCCAGGCCCAGCACGCGGTCGTTTTCGCCCGCCCGCGCGGTCAAGAAGATGATGGGGATCGTGGAGAGTGCGGGGTTGGAGCGCAGCCGTCGGCATACGTCCAGGCCGTCTCCGCCGGGAACCATGATGTCCAGCAAAAATAACGCCGGCGGTTGGCGCTCGGCGTCGGGAATCAGGTTGGTGGCCGTATGAAACAGCCGCGCCGCAAATCCCGCGGCCTCCAGGTGATGCTGCACCAGCCGCGAAATATCGGTGTCGTCTTCCAGCACAAAAACGGTTTGGCTCAAACGGTCGGCCCTCGCCCGGCGGCCGTTGCATTGCGTATGCGTCGGCGGCGCGGAACTATGAACAGAGTAATGCAGACAGGCAAACGGATTGCAAACGTTGTGTGAATATGACCGTAAGGTCGGCGAAAACAACACCAGTTCTCGACCGAGGCGAGCGGGGTCGGCAAAGCGGCCTTTTTATTGCAGGAAGGGCATGCGGGCTTCCACTTTCGACTCTTCAAGCCGTCGCCTGGCGCGGCTGGCGCGGGCTCTGCGGACCTCGTAGGTGGCCACCAGAATCAGCGCGGTGAACGTGATCACGAGCAGGGCGAGTGCAGTGAATCCATGCAACTGCTCGATCTGTCCGTCCACATCCTCGCCAACGTCCTGATAAAGCAGGGCAAGTCCGACGAACACGAAGACAAGATGCGCGCAGAAGACACGCAGCGAGGCTTTGCCCAGAGTGAGGAAAGGTTCAATCGCGACCAGGGGAAGCAGGTACTGCCGAAGCCAATAAACCACGATCGTGAAGCTGACGAGATTGACCACTCGAAGCGGCCCGAGCTGCCACTTGTCGAGCTGCAGGGCGAGCGCCTGCTGAGTGAGGGAGGGTCCGAGCCAGCCGTGACGGATTCCAATGAAGAAGAGACATGCGGCAATGCAGGTGGCCGCAGCCCATCCTGGGATCTTTTTGAGCGGGACCGCGCCGATGGCCGACCGTGCGCCGATCCATAGGCCGGCCACCCAGACAGCCTGCCAGGCAAAGAGGTTGAAGGCCCCGGTTTCCTGGAGCGGTATCTGGAGGTGCGTGATGCGGACAATCCAGTTGTGCACCATGTCGCGCAGGCCAAACTGGGCGAGCACCCACACCAGAGCGCTGGCGATGAGAACCTTTCGCCAGCCATGGCGCACGGCCGTGGACAGCAGCATGGGCGTGAAGAACAGAAACGTGACGTACATCGGCAGGATGTCAAGCAGCGGCGGGCAATAAAGCAGTAGCGCCGACCCGACAATGGCAACCACCGGATGCGCAAGATAAAAATTGAGCAAATGATTGAGGGCTGCCTTGTGGGTATGCACGGCATAGGCCGCCCCTACCGTGAATAGCAGCGCCAGCATGGCCAGGTGATAGGCGTAAATCTTGAGTGAGCGCTTCCACAGCTTGACGCGAACCCCGGAGGCATCCTGGAGCGCGTCGCGCATATAAAGGCGGCCCACCAACAGCGCCGACATGAAAACGAAACCCTCCGCGGCCGAGACGAAGCCGATGGGCTGGTTGACAAAGTCGCTGAAGCGCGTGGGAAGGTGGTGAGCGTCATCCAGACAAGGAAGAGCCCACGGAGTGCGTCGAGTTCGGGGCGGCGTTCCAGATCAGGAAACTTCATGCAATTCAGCACCCCGTTTTGACTGCGCGCACAGTGGACGCTATCTGCTTAGACGCTTTCCAGAGCAGGCGGTTGTTTGGGTAGGAACACGGCGCCCGCTCGTCGCGAGCGCTATGAGACAAACACCCGCGCCGGCGCCGCTAGCTGGTTCTCATGCGATGGGTTAGGCTGAATGCGCGGATGCCTATTCGCGGCTCGCGGGAGGTTGCATGACCTGGATCATTCTGCTGGTGGGTGTGGGGGTAGGATTGTTTTCCGGAGTCGTCGGCATTGGCGGGGGCATCCTGTTTGTGCCGGCGATGATCTGGCTGCTGGGCATGAACCAGCTAAAAGCCCAGGGCACCTCGCTGGGCGCACTGCTGGCGCCGGTGGGCATCTTCGCGTTTCTGGAGTACTACCGCCGCGGGAATGCCGATCTGCGCGTCGCGTTTCTGCTTGGGGCAGGGTTTCTGGTGGGCGGATATTTTGGAGCACTGGGGGCGCAACACATTTCGGAGGTCCTGCTGCGCCGCATCTTCGCCGTAACCTTGGTGGCGATTGGCGCAAGGATGTTTTTCAGCCGCTAGTACCGTGACCGCATGCTTATGTGATCCAGTCTACATTAGGGGTGCCCCAGGGCTCGCTTTTGAGACCTGGGCACCACATATCAACGCGGTAGCCATATCAGGTGGATCGGGAGGTTTGTTTTGCGGCCTTGAAAGGGAGCTTCGATCCGATTTCCACGCAAAAATTAATCAAGTGGTCGCCCTTCTGTAACCATACTTCCGCAGTCATTGGTAACCACGTGTAAGTACTTTGGACATATAGTTTCAAGCGAAAAGCGAGCAATACTATACTGTCTCCAGCAAATCCGCTATGCTATAGGCCAGCAAGCCTTGACCATTTTTTCAGTCCGGGGAGCTAAAAAGCCTCCACGGCTTTTCGGTCTTCCAGAGTGGCTAGTTGCCAGAAAGGCTAACATGCTCTCCAAATCGAACGAGCAGCGACGTATCTTTGTTGTCGATGATGAGCAGGTGATCGCATGGAGCCTGGCGATGATTCTGCACCAGCAGGGTTTTGAGGCCAAGTCTTTCACCGAGCCTCTTGCAGCCTTAATGGCGGCCCGCTCTGAAGCCCCCGAGCTGCTGATCTCCGACGTGGTCATGCCGCAGCTTTCAGGGATCGAATTGGCGATTCAACTGCGCGAGTTCTGCCCGGATTGCAAGGTACTTCTCTTCTCAGGCCAGGCCGCCACTGCCAATCTGCTGGATGCCGCCCGCGAGCGCGGATATGACTTTGAGATTCTGGCCAAGCCAGTGCATCCCGAAGATCTGTTGAGAAGGATCCAGAGCGTGACGGAGGGGGTTCTGCCGCGCCAACCAGCCACTGGTCTTCCGGGCGAGGCTCTCAGCCGGCGTTCCGCTTAGCACGGCTCGCCGCTCGCTTTCAAATCCAGGCAATGGGCGCATTCATCCGGCCCTTTCCAGGCCCTAATAATTCACCGACAGCTCAGAACGATTGCACCGGCATCAGGGTCAGGTCGTCAACCAGGCCCACTTCCTTTTGCACAAAGGGTTCGCCGTAGCGGACGCCGGCGAGCAGGCCGTAATGGCGCGCCTCGGCAAAAGTGCGCTCGCGAATCTCTTCTTCCTGAACAAACAGCCCGCTGCCGGGCGCCTGGTTGGCGTATTGCGAGCGGTAGGCCATCAGGGCCAGGTGGCGCTGTTCGATAAAGGGTGTGATGTCCACAATGAAGCTGGGGCGCACGTCTGCGTAGAGGCTGGCGTAGACAATCTTGAAGGGGCGATGGGGCGCCGCTCCTTCTGTTTCCACTTTGGCAAGTCCGGAGAGGAAGCAGGCTTGATAGCCGAGGGTTGCGGTGGTGGCGTGATCGGGGTGGCGGGCCTGCCAATAGGGAAGAATCACCACGCGTGGGCGGAGCCGGCGCAGGACGCGCACGATCTTGATGCGGTTTTCGAGGGTGTTTTCGACTGCGCCGTCGGGCAGATCAAGAGCGTGGCGCCGGTCGGTGCCCAGCAGCCGCGCGGCTTCGGCGGCTTCGCGGGCGCGGTCGTCGGCGCTGCCGCGGGTTCCGGCCTCGCCCTGAGTCAGATCCAGAATGGCAGTCCGCAGGCCGCGCGAGGCCATGCGCAGCAGGGTTCCGCCACAGGTCTGTTCCACGTCGTCGCGGTGGGCTGCCAGCGCGAGCACATCAACTGAGCGAGAATCGGCAAACGGATCGGCGGGCATGACGTCAGTAGACGGTGTTGTCGGCGTCGGTGGTCGCATCCATGTAGGCTACGTCATAGGCTGTGCCGGTAACAGTCACATACTGGTTATCGATGGCCGTGCCGTCGACGGTGGAGTAGATGTAGACTTGGCCACCCTCGGCCGTATAAATCTTGTGGAATCCGCTGACCGCGGTAATGCCGGTGCCGTCGCCAAGATAGGGCTCAAGCATGGTGACCGTGTTGTTGGTGGTATTGACCATGGTGAGGCAGCCATCGGGCAAGCCGTTGGCGGCGCGCACGCCGTTGGTGCACTTGGTCATCGTGATCCACAGAGTATTGTCGTCGGCCAGCAGCAAGCGGCTGGGTCCGCCGGGGACGCCATCGCTGATCGAGGCCGGGTTCGGGACCGCGCTGGTGGAGGGCACGACCGTGTTGTTCTGCAGATTCACCAAGGTCATATTTCCCGTGTAGAGCGTCTGCCCATTCACCTGCACAGGCTGCTGGCCCACGACGTACAGCGTGGTGCTGGCGACGAGCGCGTTACTGGCTCCGCCGGGGATGGGGATGATTGGGATGGAGCCAGAGGTGGGCAGCAAGCCGGACGCCTGGCCGCTGAGAAAAATCATGGGCGCAACCTGCAGTATCGAGACCGAAGCGTTGGAGCCGCCGCACTCGGGGCCGCAGTTGAGCACGTAAGCGGTTCCCCCATCGTTGGAGAAGACAGCCTTGACGGGCCGGTCAAAGGTGAGTGGGGCGCCGTAGAAGTGCCCGGTCGCATCCGTATGGTCGGGGCTCTGAGCCTGGAACAGACACCAGATCGGCCCGTTCATCGGCTCGCAGTCTTCCGCGGCTTTGGGCCAAGTGACGGGGCCGCCGGAGTAGGCAAGGGTCTGCGCGGCCGTCAGTTGCATTGGATAGTAAACGTAATTCGAGTTCTCAACAAAAGCCATGGCCATCGAGCCGCCGGGGTTCATGCTCACTCGATAGACGCCGGGCAGGTTAAGCGCATAAGACCCGCCGGTGGACCGGTTCACCATGGTGAGGACGTGGCTGGCCTGGCTGGCAGCCACGACGTATGCCTGACTGCGGGAGAGAAAGACGCTGGAAGAGAGACCGTTCAAGCCGCTCACAGTACCGGCGGCGTTCTCCTTGGCATAGCTGATGAGAGAAAAGCTGCCGTCGCCCGAGCCGTAGACCGCGCCCAATTGCTCTTCCGGCATGTTCTGAATGGAGATCGGCAGCGCGCCTGAATATCCGCCGATAGAATACGACAGGGGCGTTCCGGTGTAGCCGCTGCGAATGTCGTAGTAGGCATCCACAAATACAAGCGCGCCCTTGGTCAGGGGGTTGGGGTTTTGCACCGCGATCATGACGCGGTTGGTCAACCCGCTGGGGGGCAGATTCCGGCCCGCAAAATAAGTGGTAGTGCCGCAACCTGACAGCGCGGCCGCCACCACCAGGGCAGCGGCGGCGCTTCTCCAAAGACTTCTGTTCTTCAAAATCCCTTACCTCGACGGAAAACGCGGAATGTGCTGCGGAAACTGGCATTTCGTGGGTTACTACGTCCTGTTAAGTTTTGAACAAGGCTGCCGCTCCCTGATGGTCGCGTCAACTCTACAGTCTGGCCCTCAAAATACATTGATCTGAAAATTGCCCGCGGCCATGGCCGCAGCCTGAACGACTTGAATGAAACGACTCGAACGAATTGGATAGCGGCTGCCCATAGGTCGAACAGGCCTCGGATGTCTGTGTGCCGGACTCGGTTTCTGCCCTGCTTGGATCTTCCGAAGTATAACAAAGCAAGCTTGCCTGTTGGCGTGCGCGGCTCCGGTGGCTTAGCATGGCAAAAGAATGCCGCAATTCGCCGACATCTTCGCCAAACGTCCCGTGCTCGCCGACGGCGCCATGGGTACCGTGCTCTACGCCCGCGGCATTTTCATCAACCGCTGCTACGACGAGCTGAACCTCTCCGACCCCGGTCTGATCCTTTCCATCCACGAGGAGTACCTGCAGGCGGGCGCGGAGATTCTGGAAACCAACACCTTTGGCGCTAATCGATTCCGGCTGGCGCGGCATGGGCTGGCGGGGAAAGTGGCCGAGATCAACGCGGCCGGGGTGCGCCTGGCGCGCCAGGCTGCGGAACACCTGAAAGACAAGCAGGCGGGCGAGGCCTGGGTGGGCGGTTCGGTGGGTCCGCTGGGGGTGCGGCTGGAGCCCTTGGGCAAGACCGGACTGGACGAAGCCCGCGCGGCTTTTGCCGAACAGATTCGCGCCCTGGCCGAAGCGGGTGCGGACCTGCTGATCATTGAAACCATGCCGGCGCTGAACGAGGCCCATGAGGCGCTGGTAGCGGCTCGCGAGACCGCTCCTCAACTGCCCGTTGTGGCCATGGTGACGGTGGACGAGGACGGCAACTGCCTGGACGGCGCGTCTCCGCAGTTGGCCGCGGCCCAGCTCACCGAGTGGGGCGCACAAGTCATCGGAGTGAACTGTTCCACCGGGCCGGCCACCGTACTCACGGCCATTGAGGCCATGCGCGCGGCCACCACACTGCCGCTGGCGGCCATGCCCAACGCCGGCATGCCGAGGGCCGTTGAGGGACGCAACATTTACCTCTGCTCTCCGGAGTACATGGCCAGTTTCGCGCGCAAGGCCATTCGCGCCGGAGCGCAGATTGTGGGCGGCTGCTGCGGCACCACGCCCAACCACATCCGCGCCATGCGGTCCGCTATGCGGGCCATCGATGCGCAGGCCCGCGTGGAGGTTTCCGGCGCGGCTCCAGCCTTGAACACTGAAACCCCGCCGGCGCCGCTTGGCGAGCGCTCCCGCATTGGCGCGCTCGTCGAGCAGGGTGCCTTCGTCACGCTGGTGGAAATCGTGCCCCCCAAGGGAATAGATTGCACCAAGGAGATTGAGGGGTCGCGTCTCCTGGCGGGCCTGGGCGTGCATGCCATTAACGTGCCCGACTCGCCGCGCGCCTCGGCGCGCATGAGCGCGCAGAGCCTGTGCATCCAGATTCAGCAACACACCGGGATTGAGACCGTTCTGCATTACACCTGCCGAGACCGCAATATTCTTTCCATCCAGTCGGATCTGTTGGGAGCGTCGTCGATCGGGCTGCACAACATTCTTTGCCTGACCGGCGACCCGCCCAAGCTGGGCAACTATCCGGATGCGACTGCCGTGTTTGACGTGGACGCGATCGGTCTGGTCAACATCGTGCGCCGGCTGAACCATGGGCTGGACATCGGGGCCAACTCGATTGGCGCCAGCACCAACTTTACGATCGCGGTCGCCGCCAATCCCGGCGTTCCGGACATCGAGCAGGAACTGCGGCGCTTTGCCTTCAAGGTGGAAGCGGGCGCCGAATACGCCATCACCCAGCCGGTCTTTGACCTGAAGCTGCTGAAAAGTTTTCTCGAACGCATCAAGGACATCCGTATCCCTGTGATCGCCGGCATCTGGCCGCTGACCAGTCTGCGCAACGCCGAGTTCATGAAGAACGATTTGCGCGTTTCAATGCCCGACGAGATCATGCAACGCATGGCCCAGTGCGCGACGCCTGACGCGGCGCGGCGCGAAGGGATTCTGATTGCCCAGGAGATGCTGGAGGCTGTGCGCCCCCTGGTCGAAGGAGTGCAGGTGAGCGCGCCGTTCGGCCGCTACACGGTGGCCGCCGAAGTGATCGCCAGCGTGCTGCCTCCTGCGGAAGCCGCCTAAAGGGAGTGAACTCCATGCCGTCATTTGAACAATCGCTCAAAAAGCTCGAAACCATCGTCGACAAGCTGGAAAAGGGCGAGCTGCCCCTGGAGGAGTCGCTCAAGCTCTTCGAGGAGGGAGTGGGCCTGTCCGCGGCCTGCAAGCAGGAACTGGACGCGGCCGAGGGCAAGGTGCAAATGCTGGTGAAGCAGCGCGACGGGTCGCTGAAGCCAGAGGCGTTCTTGACCGACAAGCAGCTTTAAAAACGGGGACCAAATAAACTAAGGCACCACAAAGCCGCAAACCAGTGCGGTCTTGCCCGCGCCCCGGCTGCTGCCGCCTACCACGATGATCGCCATCGGCAACTATTCCTTTTCAGGAGATGAGTCGCTGTTCGCGGCTTTGCCCGGCGCAGTGCGCGACGCTTTGGCCAGCCGCGCCAGCACGGCTTGTTCGCGGAGAACCTGCCTGAGCGGCCGCGCCGGTGTGCCCCACAGCACGGTTCCCGGCCTGAGGCCCTCGTTGGTCACCGTCTTGCCGCTCAGCACGCCCGCCTGGCCGCCGAGAATCACACCAGGGCCCACATGCGCGTGGTCGCCTATGCCTACCTGACCGGCGATCACCGCGCCTTTGCCCACCGTGCTGGAACCGGAAATGCCGGTGAGGGCAACCAGAATCACGTCTTCGCCTATGTCGCAGTTGTGACCGATGTGGACCAGATTGTCGATTTTTGCGCCGCGGCGGATGCGGGTCACGTCGAGCGCGCCACGGTCTATGGTGGAGTTGGCGCCGATCTCGACATCGTCTTCGATCACCAGGATTCCCTGCTGGGGAAATTGCGTATAGGCGCCGCTGGAGTCGTTGCGGACGTAGCCAAAGCCGTCCGCGCCCAGCACCGCGCCGGCATGGACTGTGACCCAATTGCCCAGTTCCGTCCCTGGGTAGATCACCGCGCGAGGATAGATGTGGCAATACTTGCCGATGTGGACGCCGGAGCCGATGACCGCGCCGGCCTCAATGCGAGTTCCAGCGCCGATGCTGGCATGGTCGCCCAAAATCGTGCCGGGACCAATGGTGACATCCGCGGCCAAATCAAGATGCGTGCCCAGAATCGCGGTGGGATGGACGCCCGAGCCGGCGGGCGCGGGGTTGAGCAGCTTGGCGGCGCACGCAAACCAGAGCCGCGGCTGCGGGGCTTCGATGACCGACTTGTGCGGCGGCAGTGGGTCGGAGTAGCTGGGCCTGAGGACCACGACCCCTGCGTTGCTTGCCAGGACTTGAGCGGCGGAGGCAGAATCCTCCGCGAAAACCACATCCGTGGCGTGGGCCAGCTTAGCGGAGCTCACTCCAAAGAGCACTTGCTCCGCAGTTCCCTGCACCAGCTTGCCGCCCAGCACTTCGATCAGTTCGCCCAGAGTCATAATTTTTTCCCTGATGCAGAGTTTTCATAGAGCCCTGGTTCGCCTGCGGGTCTGGTCTTCCAGCGGCGGTGAATCCACAGCCACTGGTCAGGATAGCGCCTGATCCACGATTCGATCATCTGCGTGCAAACCTGGGTTCCGGCCAGGATGTCGACGGCGGGGTCGCCATACTGGGGAATTTCGATTTCTGGGCCGAAGTGGAGGACGTATTTGCGTTCCGCCGCTTCCCAGAGCATGAAGCCCGGCAGCACTGCGGCGCCGGTTTTGCGGGCGATGTGGGCCACGCCGGTGCCCGTGCAGGCTTCGATCCCGAAGAATTTTACGAAAGCCCCCTGCGGCGGCGTCATGTTGGTGTCCATCAAGATGCCCACGGTCTCGCCGGCATGCATGGACGTCAGCAGGCTGCGGCCAAAGTCGTCCTTGTGAATCACCGTATTGCCGTGCAGGCAGCGGATGTGATTCACAAAGTCGTCGAGGGGTCGATTGTCGAGGCGGCGGATGACCATACCCATGGGGTGGCCGATCAGGGAGTGATAGAAGCTGGAAAGCTCCCACGCGCCCAGGTGGCCGGTCACCACCAGTACGCCTTTGCCGCGGGCCTGCGCCGCAAGGTAGTGGTCCAGGCCTTCGGTGCGAATCCAGTTGCGGGTGTTCCTGGCGGTGTAGCGTGGCATGCGGCAGAACTCGACCAGTTGCCAGCCGAGATCGCGGTAGACGCGGCACAGGATGCGAGTGCGCTCTTCGAGCGGCAGCTCGGGGAGCGCCATCGCCAGGTTGCGCGCGCCCACCCGGCGCAGACGTCCGAAAAGCCGGTAAACGCTGAAAGCCAGCAGACCGGCCAGAAGGCGCGCCAGACCGCGCGGCATGCGCCCAAGAGGGCGCGCCACGGCGAGCACCAGCCAATACTCAAGGTTTTGCCTCATGGTGGAAGGCCAAGATCAGTTTAGACTCTCCAGTCGCTAGAGACCCCAAGCGAACGCCGCGCTGAACACAAGAGGAGTTCCCTGCCGTCGCCCAATCCACACCTCGCCGACCTGCGGTTGCCTTGCCGTTACTTATGCTGTTTCGATTCGACAAAATATTTCGCCACAGTTTTTATAAACGGCACCGCCCCTGGAGGGACATTGACGTTGCCCTTGAGAACCGAATCGAAGTTTTGCGGAGCGCCGAAGAAGACCTCGGTGTCTTCCTTGTTCTGGCTCACGCTGGTGCCGTCCAGGTCGATGCCCGCAAACAGGCCTTTGCTGCGCGAGTAGGTCAGCAGTTCAGCGTTCATTCGCCAGTCGGTGGCAGCCTGTGTGTTGCGGCCCACCGGCCCGGCTGAGGCAGCCGCGTCGCCGCCAATCTTGAACTTGCTCTTAAGCAGGTCCTGGAAGCCGCGATCGTTGATCGCAATCAGTACCAGGTCGGTCGACTGGCCGCCAATTTGAAATCCAAAAGACCCGCCCGCCATGCGAATGAACACCGGCGCGCTCCAGCCGTGCCCGGTGCGGCAGGTGACTACGCCCTGGCCGTATTGCGCGCCAAAGACAAACGCGCCCTTGATCAATCCCGGCACCACGCCCACGCAGGTGGCCTGCTGGAGGATGTTCATGGGGATGCTGCGGTCCTGAGCGGCCATCACTTGGTCCAGAACCAGCTTGGCCGCGTCGATGCGAGCCTGCAGATCGTCTCGCGACGAGGCTGCAAAGGCGGCGGTTGTGAGCATGGCGCTGAGGCAGAGGGAAACAATGGTCTTCTTCATATCCTGATCCTTTCCATTCGGCGCACCTCTCGGCGCGGATGACTGAATCTTGCATCCATAGGTCCCCATCCCGGTGCCTGGGAGGCGCGGCTTGGGAGGCGACGTTGAACGCGGCCGGGGAAACACGGATCTTTCCCCCGGAGCCCGCGACCGCGGGACATCCTGAAACAGGCTACAGCATCAGCGCGGCAAGCGACCGGCGGGGGCATCAAGAGCGGTATTCCCGCTCCTTAGTGGATTGCTGCCCGGTTGGATTTGGGGGAGGGCTGATTTGGGTTGGGTGCAGATGCGGTTCTCGTCATAGAGCTTCGAAAAAAGAGGAGTTCCCAGGCCTCATGGTTCACATGCAACCTGGGAACTCCTTTCCCCAGATCTGCGTTGTTTCTGTAAACGAGTATGTGCAAAATGAGGCAATTAAATGTGGTCTGTATTGCTCACATTAGAAGTTACCAAAGGAGTGGGGCCATTAGTAACTGCCAGCCTTGTTTGCCGCAAACGATCGAGTAACTGAATGAAGGACGCACTAACGGGATCGGTGGAGTGCAGAAGAGATTTCTTAATCTAATTAAAAAGAGGAGTTCCCAGGCTTCATAGCACTACATGCCGCCTGGGAACCCCTTTCCCCAGATCTACGTTGTTTACTTTTTCCAGCTGCAAGTTTGTATAAAACTCTCCCACTTCACAAGGTTACGGAAGGAGCGGAGATTAAAGTACCGCGTCTTGTTTATTAAAGAGTAACGAGGGTTCAGGAGTCTGAATTCCGTCGTCGGTCTTTCTGACGCAACCGGTTCTTAGATTCTTTTTGGTTAGCGGAGCCCGCAGACGGGGAGGAGTTGAGGGCGCGCATGGAGAGTTCAATCCGGTTGTCGGCGCCGGTCTTGCGCATCAGCCGGCCCACATGGGCTTTCACGGTTCGCTCCTCAATCCCGAGCTGAGCTGCGATTTCGCGATTGGAACGGGCCTGGAGAATCAGGTCCAGCACTTCGCGCTCGCGGTCAGTCAGGTAGGGAGTGGCGTTGGTTAGGCTGGAATCGGGTACATTGAGAAGCCGGTCGATCAATTTAGAGAGCAGCCTGCGCGGCGCCCAGATGGAGCCCCCGGTCACCACCTCGATGGCCGTTCGCACGGTTTCCGGGCTGGCCGTCGAGTCCAGGTAAGCCCTGGCGCCGGCCATGATCGATTTCAGAATCAGTTCGTCGTTACCTTCAGGACCAATGACAATGAGCCGCACGCTGGGGCGCGCCCGGTGGATGGCATCCAGAATCTCCAGGCCAGTGGGCGAAGAGCTCAGGTCGATCACCAAGTACTCCAGGTCGGAACCGCCAAGCAGCTGCTCCACATTCCGGGCAACCGGGATCAGCCGTGGATGGCCCTCCTGCGAGGGCGTGTCGAAGATGCTGGCAAGCCCCTCAAGACGGATTGGTTCATCAGAGACCAACCCGATCCGGATCGGTTCAGTACCGTGTTTAGAGGACACCTGGCAACCCCATTCTGAATGTCAGCGGAGCGGTGCCCAGTGCGGCGCGGGGCGCACATCTGCACCCATTGCTGCGCGACTCATTCCAGCTCCCGTATCCGATCCCGCGATTGACTGTTCCGGCGCTCTAAAGCTCAGGAAGCACAATCCCGTTGATGCGGCTTCTCACCCGTGCGATCGGCGCAGCCGATCTCGCAATGCTGTTCGGAGCGGAAAAACAGAATCAGGCAAAGCTCTTCGTTGGCGTAAACCTTGGCCGGTAGAGGAGTGACTTTGAAGAATTCGGGTGTTACAAATCCTTCCCACTCCGGCTCGAATGGCGCCGCATTTTCTTGCGATTCCGCGACGCGCACCGGTTGACTTTCCAGCGTAGATCGTCAGTACATCTCTGGGGACAGAACAGTACTCGATGGACCGGGCTAAGTCGATCGAACTCGGGGGGACGATGACAGAGAGAGCCTGCACCGAATCGAGAGAACGCTCGACAAAAGGTTTGGAATCGATTGTGGTGCTGTTGACGTTGGTAATAATCTTGAATTCGGTTGAGACTCGTTGCTTCAGTTCGTGCGATGAAAGCTCACGGGAATGGCCGCCTTCGTGCATTGGCAGGACACTCAAGGACTCGATCTTCAGGCGGCGGTCGGTTCGTTCCCCAATCCAACGGGCAGACTGACTCAACATGCCTCTCCTGTTCCGGAGCTCGCCCATCCGGACAAAGCCATTGAGGGTTGGCTTTGGCCAGAAAATCTCATCTTACGTAAGGCACCCGCAAATAACAATGGGGTGAATGGGTTAGAAGACCCTATTTTCGTAACACCGCGACGCAGTGAAGCAGGTCCCCAGGCAAAAACCGATGCCCACCCCTGCCGAAAAGCGGCGGTATTCTATTTCTTTTGTTCCACAAACCGTTCAAAACCTGTAGCATCAATGACGCGGATCGTAGTACAGTCATTTCAGTCGGGCCAACGAGGTTACCCCATTGATTAAGCAGGACATCGTCCATCATGTAATTGAGCGAACCGGCCTCCCCCGCACCAAGGCGGAAGCTGCGGTGGATACGGTCTTCGAGGGTCTCAAACAAGCTCTCGCCGCCGGCGAGCGCATTGAGTTGCGCGGATTCGGCGTCTTCAGTGTCCGCGCCCGCAAGACCGGGATCGGTCGCAACCCCCGCACCGGCACCGAGGTCAGCATCACTCCCGGCAAGGCGGTGCGCTTCAAGCCGGGCAAGGAGTTGCACACGCTGAACAGTGGCGAAGCTTCCAAGAGCTGATGGCGCGAGCGCTAAGCCAGCCTTCTGTTTCGCACATTAAGCCCCGCGATGACGACTCGCTGAAGCTGATGTCCGGTGGCATCGCAGAAGCGCGGGACGCCGAAGGCAATCTCTCCGGGTTTGAGCGCATCGAAGAATTGCTGCGTGCCACTCTCAGCGCCGCCGCGCTGGCAACCGCCGCACAGGACTTTGGACAGGGAGACGACAATTTCTGTGCTGACCGTGAGGAGCGTGGCCGCATTCGCTTGAGCGGGCAAAAAATTAGCGCCCCATAAAACAACAACGGCCTGAGCGCTTTCCGCGCAGGCCGTTGCCGGTAGACTGTTGGGATTGGACTGCAGACCTTCGCGCTTCCGCGAGTGCCAGAGCCGTGGGCGGAAGATCCTCCGCCGGGTCTTATCTGGGGCTGGGGCTTGAAGGCCTCAGGCCGCAGTCACCTCACGTGCGAAACAACTGGAACATTCTTTTTGCATCAGCTGGATCAACCTCCTTTCCCGTGTACGCCCAAAGTACTTCCAACCCCGCAGTCTCGTCAAGAGCAGAACATGCCAGGCAGGCCGGCCCGGCTCAGGGCAATTTGTAAGGCGCGCGATAAGGGCGCGTCAGCAGTTCACTGGCCGCCGCATCGTTGACAATCTGCTCCCGCGCCACATCCCATTCAAGTTTCCGCCCCACCAGCATGGAGATCAGCCCAAGATGCCCCGGAATGGTGGAGTGATGCGCCGTCTCGACGGGAGCGATGGTCGGCTTGCGCGACTTGACGCAGTCGAGAAAGTTGCGCTGATGGTTGTGCGACTCATAGAGCTTCACCTTGCGCAGTTCCTCGGGCAGCGAGCCGCCGTTGATCCATGCGGGGTTTGACGCGTCGAACCCGCTGCGATCCACCCACACCCAGCCGTCGGTCCCAATCCATTTGGTGCCCATCATGATGGCCGGATGTCCGCCGGCAATGGTCATTCCCACGTCGACAGGATAATGAGTCACTTCCTTGCGATACGTGCATTCGATCTCGTAGGTCGTCGCAGCATTCCAAACAGCATCAACCGGCGGAAAATCGCCGTGACCCTCAATCGCAGACGGACCGGTCGCATCGAACCCCAGGCCCCAGTGCGCGATGTCACCGTGGTGCCCGATCCAATCCAGTAACTGGCCGCCGCCGGTGTTGTAATTCCAGCGCCAATTCTGGTAAACGCGCGCGTCGATGTAGGGCTCCATCTTCGAGGGTCCAATCCAACGGTCGTAGTCCAGCTCAGGCGGAGGTTCAGTCACGGCCAGATCCCAGGCAGCGGTTCCGGGAACAATCTGGTCCGGGCTGGCAATTTTGTCCGGCAACGAAGCGAGCCTCTTCATCAGCGCTGGAACCGTACCCGGAAAGTCGTGATGGCCGCCGGGCAGGCCCACCTCCACGCGCACGACATTGCCGATCAGGCCGTTGCGCACAATCTCCGCCGCTTTATGAAACGTGGGCAGCGACCGTTGCCAGGATCCCGTTTGCCAGATCACGCCGTTCTGTTGCACCGCTTTGACAATAGCCTGTTGCTCCGCGATGGTCTTGGCCAGCGGCTTCTCGCCATAAATATCTTTCTTCCGGCGCGCGGCTTCAGTAGCCACAATCGCATGCCAGTGATCCGGAATCGCGATCATCATGGCGTCAATATCGTCCCGCGCCAGCAGTTCGCGGTAGTCGTGATACGCCTTGCAGTCCGTGTTTCCGTACTTGGCGTTGACTGTGTCCACGGCAGCCTTCAGATGGCCCGTGTGCAGGTCGCACGCGGCCACCACTTGGCAATCTTCTTCCCCCAGGAATGCTTTGGTATTGCTTGGCCCCATCATGCCCCAGCCGATGACACCGATGGTGATGCGATTGGAAGCCGCAGGGCGGCCTTTGCCCCACGCGCTCGCGGGTAGCATCGCCGCGGCTCCCGCTCCCTTGATGAAATCGCGCCGCGAAAATGGCTTGAACGAAGCGGAATCGGTTGCAAAACTTTTCATCGTCGTCTCCGATGGTGTTTTCTTCTGCGCCAGCTGCAACCTACAGCGCGATCAGACGGCAGCTTCGATGTTCGTAGGCATTGTTGCACACTGGGGCTGGCAAACCGGCTCCGCACGCACGACCAGTGCCGACCAATGGGACACGTGCGGGATTCAGAACGTACTGAGGCTGAATGATAAAGTCGCCTTCATTCAAACGGAGGCACCACTTCGCAGCGTAATCAGCGTGATCTCCGGCGGACAATCGAGCCGGAACGGCAGCCCCACCGTGCCTATGCCGCGATTCACGTAGAGCTGCATGCCTCCAAGCCGAAACCATCCCTCGACATATTTTCTGCCCATCGACGGCAATTCCAATGCACCCACCAGCGGCAGGCGAACCTGGCCTCCATGCGTATGGCCGCTCACGATCAGATCGACGGCCTTCCCCGCTGGATGCGCCAGCAGAGTGTCGGCGTAATCCGGCGCATGACACATCACGATGACCGGCTCATTCGGTATATTGCGGATCGGAGCGGGAATGGCCAGTTCCGGGTTCGGATGGCCCTTAACCGGATCGTCAAGCCCTGCCAGCCAAAGCCTGCCGCCGCTGCGCTCCATCGGCAGACACTCATTCACAAGCACCGGGATGCCGCTGGCCGTGAGTGCCGCCGTCACCTCCCGTGCTCCGATCATGAGGTCGTGATTGCCGAGGATCGCGTACACGCGCCGGCACTGGAGTTCGCGCAGTAGCCCGGCACAGCGCCACGCGGCGCCAATCGCATACGGTTTTCCCAGCGGTCCGTCGCTCACGTAGTCGCCGGTCAGAAAAACCGCATCCGGCGCCATGCGGTTGATCTTTTCAATTGCATGGTGAACGAAGAAAGGTTCCGAGTATTCGTCCAGGTGGATGTCGCTGAGTTGGGCGATGCGCATGCCGTCAAAGGCGGCGGGAAGATTTGGCAAATGGATGTCGATCTGAATCACTTCGATCCAATGACGCTCAATCTCGGCTGAGTAAAGCACCAGCCCGCCCGCGCCCAGCAAACCTGCCTTGATCAAGCGCCGTCGGCTCATCAGCGGCGGTGAATCGGAAGAAATAAGTGCCATGCTCTATCGTACCCGTCTCCCTACGCCAGAATGCGCGTAGAACTTGAATATCCAGCAAACGAAAATTGAAGGCGAGTTTTCTACCAGCTGTGCAGCCATTCCTCATCGCGGCCAATCCGCACCGGAGCCTCGAATAATTCGCTCAACCTCCCCTCCGTCAACAAATCCTCCCGCGCCCCATCCGCCACAATTCGCCCGCTCCGCATCAGAATCACGCGCTCGATCTCCGGCAGAATATCCCCCAGATGATGCGTAACGAGCACCAGCCCCGTTCCTTCCTGCGCCAGCCGGCGCAGCGTATTGCGCAGTTCCCGTTGCGCCGCCAGGTCCAGCGCATTCGAGGGCTCATCCAGCAGCAGTTGTCGCGGCCTGTGCACCAGCGCCCGCGCAATCAAAATCCGCCGCTTCTCCCCGGCCGACATCTCTCCTACGAGCTGTTCGGCCAGATGCGACGCCTCCATCCGCTCCAGCGCTTCCCTGGCCCGCTCCCGCATTTCGTCCGTCACATGCAGATTCGGCCACAGCGTCGAGGCCGCAAAGAATCCGGCAATCACCGCATCCAGCCCGGTGGTCACCGCCGTCCGCTCCCCCGGCAACTCCGCGCCCATCGGCCCGGCGCCCACCACGCCAAAGTGCCTGCGCAGCTGGGTCAAATCCCAGCGCTCGCGCCCAAAAATCCGCACCACCATCCCTGGCCGCACCATGGGATAAACCTGGCACGTCACGGCCATGATCAGCGTCGACTTCCCGCACCCGTTCGGCCCCAGGATGGCCACATGTTCCCCGGTGCGCACCGTCAGGTTCATGTCATGCAGCACCATGCGCTCCCCGCGCGCCACGTCCACATGCCGCAGCTCCAGAAACTCGCTCTGCTCCGCGATCTCACGCGGCCTCGCAAATTCCTCGTGACTCTCCGAGTTCTCCGTCATCCCAACGCCGCCCCGCCTGCCCAACTCACCTGTTAGATTAAATGGGTTAACCACCATGTCGGACGCATCCCAATTCCTGCTTCCCCTCGGCTTCCGTTTTGCCACCGCCAAAGCGGGCCTCAAGCGCAGCGGCCGCACTGACTTTGCCGTCATTGTGGCCGACACCGCCGCCAGCGCCGCCGCGGCCTTCACCGCCAACCGCGTAACCGCCGCCCCCTTGATCGTTGACAAGGAAAATCTACGCGCCACCGGCGGCAAGGTCCGCGTCGTCGCCGTCAACGCCGGCAACGCCAACTGCGCCGCGGGTGAAGCAGGCTTGGCCGCGGCCCGCGCCACCTGCGCAGTCGCCGCTCACATCTTCGTCTGCAAGCCAGAAGAAGTTTTTCCTTCCTCCACCGGCATCATCGGCGTCCCACTGCCCGCGGATAAACTCATCGCGGCGCTTCCCGCACTGGCCGAATCGCTCGGCTCGGAGTTCGATCACTTCCAGGCTGTCGCCCAGGCCATCCTTACCACCGACACGCAAGAAAAAACTGCCTTCGCCCGCATCAGCATCGGCAAAAAGGAAATCCGCATCGCCGCTCTGTGCAAAGGCTCGGGCATGATTCACCCGCAGCTCGTGCCCCATGCCACCATGCTGGTCTACATCCTCACCGACGCCGATGTCTCGACGAAAAATCTCGACGCCTACCTCCGCCAGTCCATCGAGGTCAGCTTCAATCGCATCTCGGTTGACGGTGACACTTCGACCAACGACACCGTGCTGCTGATGGCCTCAGGCGCTAGCGGCGCAACCATCGGCCCCGGCCACGCTGCTTTCGCCGCGGCTCTCACCCAGGTCTGCACCTCACTTGCCCGCCAGATCGTTGCCGACGGCGAAGGCATCACCCACGTCGTCGAACTTCACATCGAAGGCGCAGTCAGCGACGCCGACGCCCTTCGTGTCGCCAAGGCAATCGCCCACTCGCCTCTGGTTAAGACCGCCTGGGCGGGCGCCGATCCCAACTGGGGACGCCTCATCGCCGCCATCGGCTACTCCGGCGCGCAAATCGATCCCGACCGCATCGACATCCAGTTCGGCGACCTGCCCATCTGCCTCAACGGAGGCCGCGCCCCCGGCTTCGATGAGTCTGCTGCCCACGCCTACATCGCCCAGCCCGAGTTCTCCATCGCCATTCAACTCCACCAGGGCGCCGGCTCGTGCATCTTCTGGACCACAGACCTCACTCACGAGTACATTCGCATCAACGCCGACTACTCCACCTGACTTATCAAGCTTTCACATACCCGCATTACACAGCTCCTCCGCGCTCCGGTGACATCAGAGTCAGAAGAGGTCCCGCATGGCAGCAGGTTCGTCTCCCGGCAAAGTTCCCGCCCCACCCGCGATTGACGCCGAAAATCCGCCTGCCCTTTCCGCAGCCAGCAAGAGCCTGTTGCCCTGGCTCGTGGCCGTGGCTCTGTTCATGGAATCGCTGGACACAACCATCCTCAATACCGCCGTGCCCGCCATCGCCGCCGCTATCCACGTCGCGCCGCTCAGCATGAAGTCCGTGCTCGCCAGTTACACCCTTAGCCTCGCCGTCTTCATCCCCATCAGCGGATGGATGGCTGACCGCTTCGGAACCCGCCGCGTCTTTGCCTCCGCCATCGGCATCTTTACTGTCGGGTCGCTGCTCTGCGGCATCTCCAGTAACATCCATCTGCTCGTTGCCTGCCGCATTCTGCAAGGTTGCGGCGGAGCGATGATGGTCCCCGTCGGCCGACTAACTCTGGTTCGCAGCTTTGCCAAGTCTGAGTTACTGAGAGTTATGAGCTTCATCTCCATCCCCGCCCTGGTGGCGCCCATGCTGGGGCCCATCGCCGGCGGCCTCATCGTCGGTTACCTGCATTGGCGCTATATCTTTTTCCTCAACATCCCGATCGGACTCACAGGCCTGGTCTTGGTCTATCTCCATCTTCCCAACTATTGCGACGAAGACGTTAAACCCCTCGACACTGTCGGGCTCATTCTCTTCGGCTCCGGCATCGCCCTGCTTTCCTATGTGCTTGAGATATTCGGCGATCATGCGCTCAGTTCCCGTGAAGTCCTGGGCCTATTGGCGATTTCTATCTTCCTGCTCGCCGGCTACGTCCTCCACGCAAGAAACATGGCTTTTCCCTTGCTGCACCTGACCCTGTTCCGCATCCGTACCTTTCGCGCCTCGGTCAGCGGCAGCTTTTTCACGCGCCTTGGCATGGGCGGCATCCCGTTTCTGCTCCCGCTGCTCTATCAGCTTGGCCTCGGATACACCGCCATTCAGTCCGGCCTGCTCATCATGCCCCAGGCCTTGGGAGCGCTGAGCATGAAAATGGTTCTCCAGCGCCTGCTCAATCTCATCGGTTACCGCGGCGTGCTCATCTCCAACACCATTATCATCGGCTTCATCATCGCCGCCTTCGCCGCCATCGGAATCCACACCCCTATCTGGCTCATTATTCTTCTCGCCTTCGCATATGGAGCGTTCTCTTCGCTGCAATACACGAGCATGAACACGCTGGCCTTCGCCGACACCACCGAGGCCCAGACCAGCAGCGCCAGTTCCATTGCCAGCACCACGCAACAAATGGCCATCAGCTTCGGCGTGGCCATCGCCGGCCTCACCACCGCATTCTTTTTTCCCTCCACGCCCGGCTCCCAGCCCCTGGCCATCATTCACGGATTGCACAAAGCATTCCTGCTACTGGGCGTCCTGACCATTGCCTCCACCATCGTCTTTCGCAGCCTCCAAAGTGGCGATGGCGACGACGTCAGCCGCCACAAAGTCCTCCACTCCGGCGAGTGATCCCGCATCCTCTCCGTCAGCGCGAGCGCGGCGCCCAACATTTGCCTCGCCCGACGCACCTCATCTCAAATCGGCGAGTTGAACGCGACATTCTGAGCCTCCGCTTCCTCCCATCCATTTACAATCCGAGTAACCGGAGAGCGAAACCAGCCGATGACCACCAGAAGCAGTGAAACAAAAGTGGCGGACCCGGCTCCGGCCGGGCAAAACGGCTTTACGCTCATCTCGAATGACAAACTGCTCCAGCTCTACTCGGCCATGCTCAAGTGCAGGCTGCTCGACGAGCGACTACGCTTGGTCGTCAAACAGGAAGTTCTCCCGGCAGCGAACTTCGCGGCCGCGGGCCAGGAAGCCGCCATCGTCGGCGCGGCCTTCGACCTGCTCCCCAAAGACACATTCATCTCTCGGCACTGCGACCTGTTGCCGTGCCTCCTCCGAGGCTTACCGCTTGAAAGGCTGCTCGCGAGCGTCTTCGAGCGCACTGCCGCTCGGCCCAAATCCGACCCGCTTACCCTCGCCACCCACGCAGCCATGGCCAATCAGGGGGGCAAGACCGGCCGGATCGCCGTGGCGATTTTGCCGAGCGCAGTCGCACCCCTCAAGTCCCGTCAGCGAGCATTAAGCTTTGCCAGCCTCCACAGCCTGCCCATGGTCGTCGTCTCCTGGAAGAAGAGCATACCCACGCGATCAAAGACTCGCGAATTTCCCGCCATTACCGTGGACGGCAACGATGTGGTCGCCGTCTATCGCGTTGCTTCCGAGGCCATCGCCCATGCCCGCAAGGGCAGCGGACCCACGCTGATCGAGTGCATCGGCGGGAAGGCCAACGATCCCATCCTGAACATGGAGAACTACCTCACACGCAAAGGCTTGTTCACACAGAATCTCAAGCCGCATCTGGCCGCCGGCTTCAACAAGGAGCTTGAGGCCGCTCTCAAAAGAACGCAAGAGTCGCTTCTCCTGAAAAGCGTTGAGGCGGTGACCATGCCGTTCGCTCAATAATCCGTTGGATGTCCATCGGGTCATCCGATCAAGCTCCGGCGAGGCCGCCCATTCATGCATCTGAGCAGGCCCGGCGAATGATAAAGTTAGGGAATGAATGTGTGCAGACGTTTGGCCCAGGCTCCTGTATTGAATTGCGCATCTTTATTGGCAGGAATCCTGCTGATTTGCGCCAATCCTCTCGCAGCCGAACCGCCTGGCGCGCCCAGCGGCGCTGGACAAGTGGCCGCGGATTCCGGCAGCCCCGCCCCGGTCTGCGCGCCATCGACGCTGGATTCCTCATACATCCCGGTCGATAGTTGGGTCTATCCGGCGGTCTTGCGGCTTTATTCCCTGGGTTTTCTGGATACGGTCTACCTGGGCATGCGCCCGTGGACACGTTCAAGCGTGGACCATATGCTCGAAGAAGCAGGCGCCCGCATCGAGGATGCGCAGGATTACGCAAACCCAGCCGCGAATGAAGCGCAGTCAATCTACGACGCCTTGACTTATGAACTTCATTCCGACATGCAGGGCCCCTGCCTGCTGCATCAGGGCCATATCCTTCTCGAGTCGGTCTACTCCGTGGAGCGCGCCATCAGCGGAACGCCGCTGCAGGACAGCTATCATCTCGGTTCCACCGTCATCAACGACTACGGCCGGCCCTTCGAGAACGGCTTCAATGACTACTCCGGCGTCAGCGGCTACGCATCCGCCGGCCGCTTTCTGATTTATGCGCGCGGCGAGTTCCAGGGCGCGCCCTCAGCCGCGGGCTATTCCACCGCGCTCGCGCAGGTGTTCACTGGTCTCGACAACGATACCGATTACCTCAACACCAGCATCCCTATCCCGCTAGACCGGCAAGCCAACATTCCGGTGGGGCCCATCTCCGCAACTGCGAATGGACGGATACTGGAGGCATACGCCTCGGTCCACTTCCTCAATCACGAGATATCTTTTGGCAAACAGGACGACTGGCTCGGACCGGGCCTCGGCGGCGGCATGGCCTATTCGAACAATGCTGAAAACATCTACGCTTTCCGCATCAACCGCGTCGAACCGTTGCACGTTCCGTTCCTCTCCAGGCTCACTGGCCCGTTTCGTTACGATTTCCTGGTCGGGCCGCTTAAAGGCCACACCTATCCCATCGACCCATGGGTACATGTCGAGAAAATCAGCCTCCGGCCTACGGAGAACGTCGAATTCGGTTTTGAGCGAACCGTCATATGGGGAGGCAAAGACCACGAGCCCATCACCCTCCACACCTTCCTGAAAAGCTTCTTCAGCTTTGCAAACGTAACCGGGCCTGAGAAGAACAGCCGTAGCGATCCCGGCGCCCGCTTCGGCGCATTCGACTTCTCTTACCGCCTTCCCTTCGTCCGCAATTGGCTCACCCTCTATTCCGACTCAGAAGTGCACGACGATGTTTCGCCCATTGACGCTCCACGGCGCGCCTCCTGGCGGCCCGGCCTTTATCTCTCCCATGTGCCCGGTGTTCCCAAACTCGATATACGCGTTGAAGGCGCATCCACTGACCCGCCTGTCTCAAGAAGCGTCGGCGGTCAATTCATGTACTACGAAGCAATAGAAACGCAGGGCTACACGAACAACGGCTCCCTTTTCGGCGACTGGATCGGACGCGAAGACAAGGGGGGACAAGGCTGGATCACCTACCATCTGAGCGGAAACGAGTGGATTCAGCTGGGCCTTCGCAATCAGAAGGCGGACAAAGACTTTATCCCGGGGTCGATCACCCAGACCATTCCCGGCACATCCACCCTGATCCAGGGCGGAACCACTTTGAACGACATCAACTTCCAAGTGGTCAAACGCGTCGGCAAGGATTTTGAAATCAATGGCAACTTTGCCTTCGAGCACTGGAAAGCTCCCATCTACCTTCCCGGCCAGCAGACCGTAACCACCACCACCATCCAGCTGACTTGGTTCCCTAAAAACAAGCTCAGCTTTTAGGTCTCCCATTTACTCGCGTCCGCCTCTACTTCGCCCGCGGGTGCGTCCTGTCGTACACCTGCGTCAACTGCGCGGTGGTCAACTGCGTATAGCGCTGCGTCGTCGAGAGCCGTTCATGCCCCAGCAGTTCCTGGATCGCGCGCAGGTCGGCTCCCTCCTCGAGCAAATGCGTACCAAAGGCGTGACGCAGCGTATGCGGATGCACGTCGGCCGAGAGACCGCGCAGAATCGCGATGCGTTTCACGATGCGGCCCACGCTGCGTGTGGTCAGCCGCGCCTGGCCACCCCCTTTACCCAGCCCTCGCAGTCGCAGATTGAGAAACAACGCCGGCGTGCGTGCCGTCTTTGTCGCGCCGTCGGCGGCCAGGCGCGCCGAACGCTCCGCTATATAGGCCCGCAGAGCCTGCGCCGCCGCGTCGCCCAGCGGCACGTAGCGCTGCTTGCGGCCTTTGCCGCGCACCAGAATTGCCTCGTTGGACCAGTAAATGTCGTTGAGGTTCAGCCCCGTCAACTCGGCGTTGCGGATGCCGCAGCCATACAGCATTTCCAGAATGGCCTTGTCGCGCGCCGGCCAGCTCCCGCCGTCTTCGCCCACCAAATCCACCGCCTGGTTCATCTGCTCGATTGAAGGCACGCGCGGCAAATGCTTCGGCAGTCTTGGCGTGGCCACCAGAGACGCGGCATTCTGTTCGAGATGTCCTGCGCGCGCCAGCCACTTGAACCAACTGCGAATGGCCGCCAGCGCGCGCGCCGCCGATGCTTTAGAGAGATCGCGATCGTACAGCGTTCCCAGATAGGCGCGAATGTGTGTGTGCTCAATGCAGTCCACTTTTCGATCGCTGCCGTAGCGCTTCGCGACGAAATCTGCAAAGCCGTGCAACTCACGCCGGTACGCGCGCAAGGTGTGCGGCGACGCACGGCGCTCGCTGGCAATCACGCGCAGATACTCGGCCACCAGCGAATCCAGCGCCGAATCCAGTGTTTGCCCGCTCGCGGGCTCGGTCAACGCGCTCATGCCGTCTCTTCGCCGGAGTCCGCGGCCACATCGGGAACATTTTCGGATTCGGAACTCACCGCGCGCCGCGCGCCGCGCGGATGATGCGCGCGATGCACGGCTTTGAGGTGGCCCAGCGCGACGTGCGTGTAAACCTGCGTGGTAGATATGTCGGCGTGGCCCAGAAGAGTCTGCACGCTGCGCAGGTCCGCACCGTGCTCCACCATGTGCGTGGCGCAACTGTGGCGCAGGCGATGCGGGCTGGCATTGCCGTCGGCCCGCTTCACCAGATACCAGATCCATTGCCGTGTAAGCGGCATGCCGCGCAAGCTGAGAAACAGTCTCGTCGCATCTTGCCGGGCCGCGTTTGCCTTGCGTGCCGAGCTGATGCGCGCCAGGTGCGGCCGCCCCTGCCGCAGATACGTCTCCAGCGCCTCAAGCGCGATGCGCCCAAGCGGCACAATGCGTTCCTTGTCTCCCTTGCCGCGCACATGCACGCGCCCCGCATCGAGCGCCAGATCTCCCGTCGAGAGCGCCGTCACTTCGGAGACGCGCAGTCCGCCCGCGTAGAGCAGCTCCAGGATCGCGCGATCGCGCATGGTCGTCGCCTTGGCCTGCGGATGCGATGCCGCCATGCCGGCTCGCTCCAGCATCTCCGCCACCTCCGGCTCGGCCAACGATTTGGGCAGCACCTTCCACGGCTGAGGCGACTCAATATTCACTGTGGGATCGTGATGAATGCGGCGATCAAGCAGCAGCCACTTGTAAAAGCCGCGGAGGCAACTCAGCTTGCGCGCCGCCGATCGGGAGTCGATGCCGTGTGCCTTTAAGTGTTCAAGAAACGCGGACACATCCTGCTGCGCCGTCGTCAACAGAACGCCTTCGCGGCCCTCGATGAACTCCGCAAAAGTCTTCAGGTCGCTGTCGTAAGCCTCGCACGTGAGCGGGCGCAGCCCCTTTTCCACGCGCAAATACGATTGGTAATCCTGCAAGAGCGAAAGATTATGCACGAGGTCCACACACCCGATTATCGGCGGCCTCCATCCCGCTCCGCCGGCCGCGCACAGGCAACCGAACCTGTTTCATCACGGAATCAACTTCATTACCCCGCGCCGCAGCCTACAATCCGGATTACTCCCGATGAACCTGCTGATAATGTTTGCGTGCAAAACCATGCCCGCTTGGAAGACAATGGAAACGAGAGAACTTTTTAAGCATGATTGAGGTGCGCGTGGCTCCAGCGCAAATAGAAACTCCCAAGTGGACCGCCAAAGAATTCGAGCGGCTCGTCCTCGAAAGCCGTCCAAAGGTTGCGGTATTCGATTGTGATGGAACGCTGTGGAGCGGCGACGCGGGCTATGGCTTCATGGTCTGGACGCTCGAGCAGGGTCTGGTCTCGCGCACTACGAGTGATTGGATCGATACCCGCCACCGGGCTTACCGGGCAGGCCATGTGAGCGAACTCGAAATCTGCGGCGAGATGGTTCAAATCTACGCGGGCCTGCGCGAGCAGGAGCTGCGCGCCGCCGCTGCTCAATATGTGCGGGAGTTTGTGCGGGCTCGCATATTTCCTGAGATGGCCTCGCTTGTAAACCTTCTGCGCCAGGCCGGCGTCGAGCTGTGGGCCGTCAGCTCCACCAATCGCTGGGTCATTGCCGAAGGCGCGCGCGATTTCGGCATCCCGGAAAATCGCGTTCTGGCCGCGGAGGTCCGCGTCGACGCGGGCATGATCCGCAGCGAAATTGTGGACGTGCCCACTGACGAAGGCAAGGCCGGCGCGCTCCAGCGCGTGGGACTCGCCAGCCCCGATGCGGTCTTCGGCAACTCCATTCACGACCTGGCCATGCTCGAAATCGCGCGCAACGCATTTCCCGTCAATCCTTCTCCCGCGCTGCTTGCGGCCGCGGCCAGGCACGGCTGGGGCTACTTCCGGCCCGCAGCCGCTGAGGGCGCGCAGGCTGCGGTTGCGGGAGAATAAGCAATTCCGGAATGAATTCAGGTGCGTCCTCAGAGCGGTTTTCATCTTGCCAAACCAACCATTTCCCGTCCCCGTCCCGCATCCGTTTTTGTGCGTTTACACTAGAGATGTGGATGAAGTTCAACCAGGTTCCAATAATCGGCCCGCCGGACCCGCACTCCGTTTCGTGGCCGCCGCACTCATTATCCGCGGGGACGAGGTCCTGATCGGCCAGCGGCGTGCCGACCAGCCCATGGCGTTGCAGTGGGAGTTCCCCGGCGGCAAGATTGAGGCCGGTGAAAGCGCCGAGCAGGCACTGGTCCGCGAACTGGACGAAGAACTGGGCATCGTGGCCACCATTGGCCCGCGCGTCACCCGCATCCGCCACAACTACCGTCATGGCGGCGCCGTCGACCTGCAGTTCTTTGCCGTCCACGAGTTCATTGGCGAAATTCAGAATCGTATCTTCCAGCAAGTGCGCTGGACACGGCTCGATGAGCTGCCCGGCTACGACTTTCTGGCCGCCGATCGCGGTCTTATCCGTGACCTGGCCGCGGGCAAGCTGCTGTAAAGCTGCACTTCGCAGGTCCGAGAACCCGGATCTGGGTAATCTGACTATGCACGGCCGCCAGTTTTTCTGCGTGGAACTGCCAAAATCCGCCCAAAATCACACCAAAAGACGCGCTTTTCAAGGACTTTTGTTCACCATTAATGCAACAGGGCTACATTAGATCTTGGTTAGTAAGATTTTGATTCTACATGCCTTATTGTTTTCATTGAACCGGAGAATGCACCTCGAAAGTTGGCCTTTTCAGGGGGAGGGGGTGGGGTACAGATTAGCGTTTGTGTTCGCATGAGTTCTCCGGTCCGATGCGGGGTTTCGCGCACTCATCTCCTATCCACCAGTCTGCGCCGACTGAGGGTAATTTTCGGCAAGGGCTCGGGCCCCTTGGCGAGTGATTTTATCGATCCGCCGACGGTCATGCGTTTGATGTCGATTGTCTGGACTACCACATGCCGATGAAGAATCCGCCTCATCCGGGCAGCGTTGTTCTTTGCGAGTGCATCGAGCCGCTCGGCCTTACGATCACGCGAGCGGCGCAGGCCCTTGTCGCAAGGGTGGGAAGCCAATACCGCTGGCTCGACAGGCCGAAGGCAGTTGGCCCCACCGCAGTTGGTCAATGCCCCGACATCAGCCCCCACAGCATCACCAGGGTCATCCCGATGACGATGATGCTGGTTCCCCACGCGATCACATTCCACACCCGCGAGTTCTTGTGTGCGCCCATCAGGTCTACGCGGTTGATCAGCATCAGCATCAGAATGATGACCACTGGAAGCAGCACGCCATTCAAGACCTGGGAGAGAATGGCGAAATTGATCAGCTGCGCGTCCGGCAGCAAGAGGACGGTCGCGGCGCCGCCCACGATGAGAAGGGTGTAGAGCCAGTAGAAAAAGGGCGCCTCTTTGAAGCTCTTGTCCACACCCGACTCGAGCCCTAACCCCTCGCAAACCGTGTAGGCCGTTGAGAGCGGCAGAATGGACGCGGCGAACAGCGAGGCGTTGAAGAGGCCGAAAGCGAAAAGCAGAAAAGCGTAGTCGCCGGCCAGTGGGCGCATGGCCTCGGCCGCGTCGGAGGCGACCTGGATGGCGCCCATGCCGTGCACGTAAAGCGTGGCCGCGCAGGCCACCACAATGAACCAGGCCACAATATCGGTGAACAGGCTGCCCACAATCACATCCAGCCGCGAAGCCGCGTAGTCTTTTACGCGAATGCCTTTTTCCACGATCGACGATTGCAGATAGAACTGCATCCACGGCGCAATCGTGGTGCCCACCACGCCGATGGCCATGTAGATGTAGGCCTTGTCGCCCCACACCGATTTCGCCGGCAGCTTGACCGTGGCCCACAACGCATCGTGCCAACTGGGCTGCGAGAGCACCCCCGCAAAGATGTAGGAAATATAGACCACCGATGCGACCAGAAAGATTTTTTCCGTGCTCTTGTAACTGCCCCGCACCACCATGTACCACACCAGCCCCGCGCACAGCGGCACTGAGATGAATTTGGAGAGATGAAATAAATGCATTGACCCGGCGATACCGATGAACTCTGTAACTACGTTGGTGTAATTGACCACCACCAGCATCACCATCAGCAAAAAGGTGAGCCGCAAGCCGAACTCCTCGCGGATCAGGTCGCTGAGGCCCTTGCCGGTAACCACGCCCATGCGGGCGCACATCTCCTGCACCACGATCAGCGCAATGGTAATGGGAATCATGGTCCACAGCAGCGAATAGCCGTACTGCGCGCCGGCCTGCGAGTAGGTGAGGATGCCGCCGGAATCGTTATCGACGTTGGCGGTAATGAATCCGGGGCCGAGCACGGCCAAGAACAGCAGTATCCGAATTCGCCATCGCTTAGCCATGCGCGCGCGACCTTAAGGAGGAGTCATGAAAGTTTCCTTCCTGACCATAACAGGCCAAGCGGCGATGCGCGAACCCCTTCGGCCTGGCGCACAGTGCCTCCCTTTCGCTTGACAGCCTCCGCCGCGCAAGGCTACAACACGCTTTCACCACTTGCCGCCCAGGAGGGCCTCTCTTATGCAACCGATCATCGACAAAGAAAGCTCACCGGCGCGGCGCAGACTGCTGGGGAGCATGGTCTCCGCGGCTGCGCTGCTGGGGCTGAATGCCACCGCATCCGGGGCCAGTCCAATGCCGGAAGCAGTCGGCGGCGAAGCGCCTTCCATGCCCGAACCGCCAGCGCCCAGTGAGCTTTTTGCTCAGGCCCGCCTGCGCAATTACAAGACCCGCCGCTCCTCAAGCTGGGACCGCACCGGCGGCAATAATGACGCGGTCCCGGTGGAAGTCGGACAGACGGCAACCCTGCTTGATATTTCAGGCGCAGGCGTGGTCACACACCTGTGGTTCACAATCAATTCGCAAGACCGCATGAACCTCAAGAACCTGGTTCTGCGCTCCTGGTGGGATGGCGAAAGCACGCCTTCGGTCGAGGTGCCCATCGGCGACTTTTTCGGCCTCGGGCTGGGCGAGTATTACACCTATCAGTCCGCGCTGCTGGCCGTGGCGCCCATCAAGGCGCTCAACGCTTATTTCCAAATGCCGTTTGCCACCTCCGCGCGCCTCACCGTGACCAACGAAGGCTCGGTCCGCACAGACAATCTCTACTTCGCCGTCGACTACATTTCCGTGCCTGCCCTTCCCGCCGACGTGGCCCGCTTCCACGCGCAATACCGCCAGGCAGCTCCGTGCAAGGGCTGGACCGACGACTGGACCAATGAATACTCTGCCGCCATCAACGACAAGAAGAACCTGAGCGGCGAGGGCAACTACGTATTTTTGGAAGCCACGGGCAAGGGCCATTTTGTCGGTGTTACTCATGCCGTGGAGCAGAATCAGGACGGATGGTTCGGCGAAGGCGACGACATGATTTTCATCGATGGCGACGCAATGCCCACCATCAACGGCACCGGAACCGAGGACTACTACAACGGCGCGTGGGATTTTGGCGGTCAGGCTTTCGCGTATATGCATCAGGGCGCGCCCTACATCGTGGACCCCGAGCGGATCGGCGGCCGATACTGCCTCTACCGCTGGCACACTGATAGCCCCATCACGTTTGAAAAGTCGATTCGAGTGACCATCGAACACGGCCACGCCAACCACCGCTCGGATAACTTTTATTCGACAGCTTACTGGTATCAGACCGAACCGCACGCAGCTTTCCCAGCTTTGCCGGCTCCGGCGGCGCGCGTTCCGCATGTGTTGCGCGTGGGCGGGGCGGGTCCGGCGCCTGTCCCGGAGAAGTAACATACGGCTTGGCGATAATCCAGCCGGAATCCTTTGACTCATTTATCATCGAACCAACAAAGTCTAAACAAGCCGGCTAAGGGTTCCGGCGAATGTGCCGATGATTGTTCTGAGTGTTCTGTAAAGCAATCCCGCTTGCATTTTTCCTGGCGACGATGGCAGGTGGGACGCTGTGCGCCCAGGAATACAGTTTCAGGAGTTTTGGAGTCACTGAAGGTCTGGCCAACCTCACTATCCGGAGAATCTACCAGGACCGCGTTGGTTTCATTTGGGTGAGCACGGAAAACGGCATTTTCCGCTACGACGGGGATCGATTTGAGGCATTCGGAGCGGCACAAGGGATGCCGCCAAATACGGGATCGGCGTTTGGCGACGCCCCTGATGGCTCTCTTCTAGCGGGTGGGAACTTTGGTCTCTACCACCTGTCGGGTAATCATTTTGAAAAGATTTCCGCCCCTTTCAAAACGATCAGTTGGGCTCAGGGCATCCAATCGGACGGTAAAGGGGACACTTTTCTTTCTACTGACATCGGCCTTGTGGAACTCTACTCCCAGTCGGGGCGGAATCAATTTGCAATGCGCCGATTTTCTCAGCCCGTGGGAACCACCGGCCCTGGTGCCTTCGGTGTTTTTATGGACGGGGATGTCCTTTGGTACGGCTGCGGAGCGGAACTCTGCCGCAAGGATGCACGGGGTACACAGGTATTCGGGCGAAATTACGGACTTCCAGCCCAGGCTGTGCTCGTGATCTGGAAGGACCGCGGCGGAAATCTCTGGGTGCGGGCGCGGAATGACGGCGTTTTCGTTTGGCTCGCAGGCCATAAGAAATTCCAAAGACCTGAGTTGCCTGTTGCTCCCGAGCTTCTCGGCGGGGTTCCAGCCGTTGATGGCGCTGGACGGACTCTCCTTCCGTCTCCAGTGGGGTTACTGATTGGGGACCAGAATGGTTGGCAACAGATCGACCGCTCAGCCGGCCTGCGCGGGACCGTTTACGCTGCCATGGAGGATCGCCAGCGAAATCTCTGGATCGGATTGGCGGGCCGAGGGCTGGCGCAGTGGCGCGGCTACCGGGAGTGGGAGAGCTACTCGACAGAAAGCGGGCTCGCAAGCGACATCGTGTACGAAATCCTTCCGCGCGACGATGGGTCGCTCTTGTTGGCAACGGAAGCGGGGTTATTTCGAGGAGAGCGACGACAAAACGGCATGTCGTTCAAGAGTTTTGCGGGGTTGGACGGTCTGGCGGTGCATAGTCTGCGGAGTGGGCCGAATGGGGACCTCTGGATAGGTACTGAAACCCGCGGTGCTGCCCGCATCGATTCTCGAACCCACAAGATCACCTGGTATGGCGAGCGACAGGGATTGGCCGGCAAGGCTGCCTACGCCTTACGTTTCGATCGCATGCATAGGATCTGGATCGGCACGGAAGCAGGCCTGTTTATGGCCCAGGCACCTTATCGCAGGTTCTCCCGGATCACAGAGTTGCCCGCATCGCGCATATGGGCGATCACCGAAGGTTCTGACGGAACCATATGGGCAGGTGGGACGGGTGGGTTGTTTGAGTTGGCAAGTGCCCGATGGAGGACCCTGACCCCGGCCGATGGCCTAAGCAACAAGGAAGTGCTCTCCCTGGGTGCAGGGCCGGATGGCGCGGTTTGGGTCGGTTACCGGTTTGGAGGCGGCATTGATCGTGTCCACCCGCAAGCGGGGGGCGTCGCGATTCAGAAGGGCGTCCAAAGAAGCGGCAGTGACGGGCTTGTTTACTTCCTTGCCTTCGACGCAAAGGGTCGATTGTGGGCGGGGACCGAGAGGGGCGTAGACCTTTGGGATGGCGTCCGCTGGAGTCATTACGACACAAACGATGGCATGGCAGGCGACGACTGCAATCTGAATTCATTCGCCGAGGAGCCGGACGGCACGATATGGATTGGAACCAGCGGCGGACTGTCGCGATTCAACGCTCTTTCGCGGGCCGCTCCCGATGCACCGCTCGCGGTTGTTTTCACCAGGCTTGCGATTGGACAAAAGGATGTATCCGGGCTCCGCAGTCCATCGTTTGGCGTCCACGACAACTCGTTCTTCGCACGATATTCCGCGCTGAATGCAATGCGTGAAAACGGAGTGATCTTCCGCTACAGGTTGAGTGGCGCTACTTCAAACTGGACAGAGACAGCTCAACGTGAGTTGCAGTTTGCAAATCTGGCGCCCGGCGCCTACCGCTTGGAGGTCGATGCGCGGGACAGCGACGAGGCGTGGAGCGAAAACAGCGCGGAGTTTGGATTCCGGATCCTGCCGCCCTGGTACCTGACATGGTGGTTTGAGGGCCTTTCCCTATTGATTCCATTTTCGGTCGCGGCGGCGGTGCTTCGGCTGCGCTACCTGGGCGCTCAAAAAAGAGAGCGTGTGCTGACGCGGCTGGTCGAAGAGAAGACTGCAGATCTGGTGCGTGCCAATGAGGAGTTATCCCGTCTCTCATTCACCGATCCCCTCACCGGCTTGATGAATCGGCGGGTATTCGATCAGACGCTCGAAATGGAGTGCGCCCGGCTTGCCAGGTCTGGAGCCTGTCTTTCGCTGATCGGCATTGATGTGGACTGTTTCAAAGCGCTCAACGATTCTCAGGGGCACCAGCGAGGCGATGAGTGTCTGGTCATGCTGGGAGTGGAATTTATGAAGATCGCAAGGCGCCGCATCGACCTCGTCGCGCGCTGCGGAGGGGAGGAGTTCGGGGTTATCCTTCCGGAAACAGATGCCGTCAGCGCCGCACGAATTGCTGAGTCGTTGCGGCTGGCAATCTCGAATCTCAAGTTGCCGCATCCGGCCTCGCACGTTGCTCCGTTCGTCACGGTGAGCATCGGTGTGGCAACAGCAACACAAGGCAGTTACTGTACCCCCAAGGATTTGTCCGACGCCGCGGACAGGGCGCTCTATGCCGCAAAAAGGGCTGGGCGGAATCGCGTTTGTGAGGCTTGCAGCGAAGCCGCTGCTTAGAGGACAACCAAATCCTTGATTCTCGAGCTCGTCTGGCATTTGGCCGGTTGGTGGGCTATCGCCGCCAACTCGGAACTTGCCGATTCAACGACTGCCTGACAACTTTAGAAAAAAAGCCATACATGCCCAGGTGCTGCACCGGGGCGTCGGGGAGCCCCCTGTACCGGGAGCAGCGCCGCCGGCCGCGCGGGTTCCGCGTGTATTGCGCGTGGGCGGTGCAGGTCCCGCACCCGTGCTGAAAAGCTAGCTTGAGATTTGGCTACCAATTCACCTAGAATCCCCCATTCACTTCCGCATCGGGCCTGAAAGCGTGACTTGGGCTGTTAGAGTCAACTGACCATTGGTTTCAGGGCCAGGGTCAGCGAAAAGGCCAACCGGGAGTATTGACTAGAACTTCCGAGTAGCTGAGTCGCCGGTTATCCAACCGGGAATCCAGGAATCCGCACGATTTTCCTTGGCACTGATCTCGAAACGCGGTTCAGTGATAAATCATCAATTGACCCTAGTTTGCGGCAACCACTACCAGAGTCGCGTCGTCCTGGAAATGGTCTCCGCAGAAACTCGAAACACGAGCGAGCAATCGGTTGTTCAGTTCGCCAGCTGAGCCGACGGAGTTCGTTCGAGCAAACTCCGCAACGTTTGCTTCGCCAAACTCCTGCTCGTCCGGGCTTGATGCTTCCGTGATTCCATCCGTGAAGAGCAATAAACGGTCTCCCGGCCGCAAGTCAACCGTCGCATCCTCATAGGCCCACGAAGGAAAAACGCCCAGGACGGCACCGCTCTTTTCGAGCATCCGGGTCTGGCCACGAGAGACAAGGACCGGGTAAGGATTTCCGGCGTTGCAGTATTGCAGGGTCCGTGCATTGCCATCGAGCACTCCATAGAAAAAGGTGACGAACTTCCCGATGGCAATATTTTCGTAAAGCAGCGCGTTTACCTTCCCGCATAGCCATGCCGCGCTCTCCGATTCACTCGCAAAGGCGTGAACGGCAGCCTGGACGTTGGCCATCAACAGTGCAGCCGACACTCCTTTGCCAACAACATCCGCTACGCAAATGCCCAGTTTATGTCCGCCCAGCTTGAAGACGTCATAGTAGTCGCCGCTAACCGCGCGAGCCGGGCGCCAGATTCCCGCAACCTCGAATCCAGGCAGTTGGGGAATCTGCTTGGGGAGAAGCGATTGCTGTATCTCCCATGCGCGTTGCAATTCCTGCTCTTGCATTTCAAGCTGCGAGGTACTGAGATCCACCGAGCGCTGCAGTTCGGTATTGCGCCGATCAAGCTTCTCCTTTGTGGTTTGGTAAAGAAAAATCAGCACGCTCGCAACAAATGTGATCAGTACTGGAGATTTCCAGCCTGTTCTGAGCAAGTGCCCCAAAGTTTGTGGCGTGGGTGGCGCAAGAATCCAAACGACCACCGACGAGAGGACATAAACCGGGATCAGGAGAACGAGCAGGATCTGGAGAAAGAACAACCAGTTGTAAGGAAATGGCTTTTCAGAATAGTACCTGTGCAACCTCTGCGTTACTGGCACCACAATATTCCCAATCGCAATCGAATAGACCAGGACGGTGAGCGGATTAATCTGTTGTCCAATGGCCCAGAAGACGGCTCCGCCAATTGCGGAGATCGCGATGTAGACGATTTGCTGTCTCAGGAAACGTACGAGAAAAGACGGGGTTACCCGCATGCCGACACGCTTTCAAAACCTTGCGGATGGTGACAAGTTCATTTCCAAGCTCTGCACGGCGACATATCCAAAGCAGAATAGGAGGACAGCAAACCCCAGCGGGTCCAGGATCTCGGGCGGACTCGGGAACCTGAGTGGAAGCGACAAGTTGCCATAAACCGCCTCCACAGCGAAAACAAGGACGCCTAGAGAAAGGACAGTGCGGTTGGGCAGCACGAGGAATCTCCGTGAGAGTTTGGGCACAGCGGCAACGATTGCGAGGGCCGTGAGCGAAATGGCTGCGAGGAGATGGTTGAATGGCATGATTTTGAACGAAGAGCCGGTAAACAAGAAGAGGGCGTTGCCTGCCACGTCAATCGCGAGCCCAGCTATGATCGCTCCTTGAAAGAAGAGCCGCAGTTTGTCCCGGCTTAGGCTGAGAAAGGCCAGCAATGCAATCACCACGACCGAGAACGACAAAATATTGCCCACGTATGGAAGACTGGCCAATAGCCAATTCGGCAAAAGTCCGAGGTCAGCCAACGAATCAAACAGGTATTCCGTTCCCTCAATCGCACTCCAGATTCCGAGCCAGGTGAAGAATTTTCCCCCTTTCCGGCGCCGCATCACAGCGATGCCGCAGACACACAATCCGATAAACAGGAAAACTGTACCAAACAGGATGTATGGGATTCGATCGCGGAGTACCTGAACAACTTGAGCTGTCAAGGCAACACCTCCAGGGACCGTGTTAACCTGTGCCCGCATTCGCTGTCAGTGCGCAGCATCACAGTGAATGAGATGCACCTTGTGATCATCCAACTTGAGGTGGAAAAGGACGAGGCAATCGAGTAGGAGAACAAGGACGGGAAAATTGCCGGGATTGGAGGGCACAGTCCCATGCCCGGAATGTCGAGCGCATTTCCCTGCATGCTATAGAAGAGCAGTTCTGGTCGGGTTGTCGCCTATCCGTCAATGCCGCCTATCTGTCGCCTATCTGTCAACTACCTTCTGATTAACGGCTCCGGGGAATCGAGAAGCAGAGGTGTTTCTCGCTTCGTGCATCATCGCCGAGTCGCGCATCGAGAATTCCTGAGGAGAAACCGGCGAGTTCCCGTGCCCTGGTAGGGTTACGGGCTACTCGGAAGCTATTAAATCAAAACCTGCCTGACAATTTGAGAGAAAAAGCCACGCATGCCAAGGTGTTGTACCGGGGCGTCGGGAAGCCTCCCTGCACCGAGCCTCCAATCTGCCGTGAGGAATTCGAAAAATACTGAAGTATCCACTTGACAATCCATCCGCCCTGTCTAATACTGAAGCTTCCACTTCACTAATGGCGGAAATGGAGACTCATCATGGCAGATCAATCACCGGTTCACAGCACCTTTGTTGTGGAGCGCAGCTATCCCCAACCCCCCGAGCGCGTTTTTGCCGCCTTTGCCCAACCGAACCGCAAACGCCGCTGGTATACCGGGGGGGACCACGAGATTCAGGAATTTGAGATGGAGTTTCGCGAGGGAGGCAGCGAACGGCTCCGGTACCGTTTCAAGGAAGGCCACCCCATCGCGGGTTCCGAGATCACCAACCAGAGCACCTATCAGCGCATTGTGCCCGAGAAGCACTTTGTGATGGCCTCAAAGATGTCCCTCAACGGAAAGCCCATCGTGGTGTTGCTGGCGACTTTCGAATTTGTGCCCGCAGGGACGGGGACGGACTTGATCCTCACCCATCAGGGAGTGTTCCTTGAGTGGCTGGACGGGCCCAAGATGCTGGAAGCAGGCTGGCGCAGTTTGTTCGATCGCGTGGAGAAGGAATTGGCGCAGCCGTAGGCGCCGGAGAGGGGACAATTCGATGACAGGTCCTCCGATCGACATCGACCGCCTGTTTCACGCCCTCGGCGATCCCACGCGCCGAGCCATTCTGGACAAACTCAGCGAGAGACCCATGTCAGTCTCACGCCTGGCGGAGCCTCTCGCCATCACCCTAACGGCAGTGGCGCAGCACTTGCAGTTGCTTGAGGAGGTGCGGCTGGTGCATACCGAAAAGCTGGGGCGTGTGCGCACCTGCCGCATTGAGACCGCGGGGTTTCGGGCTCTCGAACAATGGATTCGCGACCACCGCACGGTGTGGGAGCGGCGGCTGGACCGTCTGGGCGAATTCCTGGCCGAGGAAGACGCAAAGGCTTAGGGCGCAACCCCAGGATCATGCTTGCAGGGGAACTAAGCGGTCGCGCCGGCGAGGACCAGCTCGTCGGCCGGCTCTTCGACCGAAAGCTTGCTCAGCAGGGATTTGACCACGTCGGCAGCCGAGTAGGATTCGCGGCCCGGGGCCAGAAACTGCGCAATCGAATTCAGGTCGTCGCCCACGGTGACCAGGGGCGGTTCCACAAAATCGTCCTTGCGCGCCTGTGCGTGGCCGATGTTGGCCAGCAGCGCATTGCACAGGCATTTTCTGCCCACCGTATCCTCGATTTTGCCGCCCTTGGCGACGTAATTCGCAACCGGCTCCGCCGAGCAGCGGTAGCCAATCGTTCCATCCTGTCCCGCGTAGGGGTCCCGCAGGTAGCCCAGATCGCACACCCGCTTCCGTTCTTGATAAACGCCTTGCTCAGAACCGGTGCCCTCAAGCTGCGCCACCTTGAACGGAAACCCGGTGGGCGAGGCCAGTGGATCCGTAAACACATCGCCGGTTCCGGTTTTCGCCTGGGCCATCAGCCTCTTCTTCAGGTCAGGGCGCATGCCCGATTCCTCAGAGAACGCGAATGCCGTCCCCACCTGGATGCCGGCAGCTCCGAGCTCGACCGCCTCGCGCAACTTGTCCGCGTTTCCATACCCGCCCGCCAGCCAGAAGGGAACACCCAGCGTCCGCAGCTCGGGAATGTTGACCTGGTCCCGTTCTCCGTACACCGGCTCTCCGGCGGCATTCAGTTGCAGCTTGCCTCGCGGCGGCGCATTGTGCCCCCCGGCCGTCGGGCTTTCGATCACCAGCCCGTCTACCTTGCCGTTGGCGCGCCGCAGCATGGTCGTGGCCAGCGTGTTGGAGGAGACTATAGCCAGGAATCTTGGCCGATAAAGGGTGGGCAGCGGGCCCTCGGCAAACTCCGCCGGATCGAGGTGCATCTGCGTATCCTGCCCCAACGCCGCGCCGGTCACCGCCAGCTTGTATTCGGCCACTCCGTGCGCCGCATAAGCGTCCACCACGCCGGGAATGTGAAGCGGAATACCCGCGCCCATCAGCACATAGCCCACCCCCGCCAGCATGGCTCCGTATATCGAGGGCAGGTGGGGCATCTGCACCTTCTCCAGAAAGTTGATTCCCACCGGATTCTTGTGGCCTTCGCGCGCAAGAAAGACCTCGACGAAGTTGCTTACCATGCACAATTCAATCACTTTGCGCGTCTCGCGCCGTTGGTGCATGGGTATCGCCGGATAGGGCGTTCCCGCAGACTTGCCGCCGGGTATAAAGTATTCCTGCCAGATGCGCCGGGCCATGTCTGGAAAAGGAAAAGCATCCACGCCCCGGCGCATATTGCCGCCTTTGTCTCCATCGGCGAGCCGCCTCACAAAGAGCGAGTCGAGCGCCGTGCCGGAGACCACACCCAGCTGGCCAAGCTTTGAGACCGCCTGGGCCAGGCGCCAGTTCGACACACCTACCCCCATGCCTCCCTGGATGATTTTGGGAAATTGGACCATTCGATAATTCTTTCATATCTCTCGATCGATCCAGAGACCTTCTCTCAGTTTAAGCGCCTGCAGGTAACAGAAGTGATCAAATTAGCTCACCCTCAGGCAAATGGGACGGCTGATTGCAGGCCCCTTACGCCGCGGATATCAGAGCTTGTCGCGCAGGAAGCTGATCACGTGGTCGGCCTGCACCACGCCCACCATCCGGCCCTGCGCGTCCACCACGGGAAGGGCATGCAAGTTGTATTTGTCGAAAAGTTCGGCGAGGTCATCCTGGTGCAGGTCAGCCGGGCAGGAGAGCACGCGCGGTTCGGCCAGCACCGCCAGACGCGTCTCCGGTTGCGCCATCACCAGACGCGCCAGCGAGACCGCGCCGTGCAACACCCGCTTCTCATCGAGCAGGTAGATCTCGGTCACGCCCTCCGGGTCGCCATCAAAGGCGCGCAGCGCCTGCACCGCCTGGGCGACGGTCGATTGCACTCCCAGAGAGACAAAGTCGGTGGTCATGGCGCCGGCGGCCGAGTCCTCGTCGAACTCCAGCAGCTCCTCCATCTCCTGCCGCTCTTCCGGCTCCATCTTTCCCAGGATGGCGTCGGACTGCTCCTCGGTCATCTCGCCCAGCAAATCGGCGGCCGCGCCGGGGTCCATCTCCTCAACAATGTCAGCGATTCTCTCCTGACCAAGTTTCTCCAGCAGGGCCTTTTGCAGCTTGGGATCCACCTCTTCAAGGGCTTCGGCGGCCACCTCTTCGTCCAGAGAGGTAAAGACGGCCTCGCGTTCCGCCGGCGCCAGGTCTTCCAGGATGTCGGCCAGGTCGGAGGGGTGCATCTTGGCCAGCCGCTCGTATTCGATGCGCAACTTGACCCGCCGCGCCGGATCGACCTCAATCACGTCCACATATTCCCAGGGAATGCCGTGCGCGCCCAGCTTGCGCGAAAGACTCTCCAGCATGGCGCGCGGTAGCAGCCCTTTGAAGACCCTGCGAAAGGCTCCGCGAAGTCCCACCTCAACCTCGGCCACGCGCAGCAGATGCGCCGCGCCGCGGCCCAGCCATTCCAGATCCACATCGTTCACCCGCACCACCTTGCGGCCGTGAATGTCAATGATCTGCCGGTCCATCAAGTCCTGTTTAAGGTATAGATAATTGCCGTCCTCCTGGAGCGGAACCATCGCGCCAGAGGAACGCAATTCGAGCGTCCCGGCGGGCGTCTCCATCACATCCTCTGAGGGCACAATGCACAGTCCGGCGCGTGTCTTCAGCACCAGGCCGGCCACTTTGCCCGCGTCGGGGCCCGTAGCCACGGCTATGTCCTTGAGCCGCCCTCGCAACTGGCCTTGCGCGTCGGTCACCGGAGTGCCAAGAAGCGCCGTGAGGCTCACGCGGGCTGTGGTGCGAGGCTGCATGAGGTGAGTGTATCCCCTTGCCGCCCGGTTGTGCCCCAGCTTTCTCCGGCCCGCATCCCAGTTCAACCGGATCACAAAGGCCGCGCATTTGGTTGGCCCGGCGGCGAGGCTATCAAACGGGTCAAACCGATGCTCCCCGTAAGTGGCTTGACACAATCCTTTCCAGCTATGAAACTGCCAGCAAGGTTCCATAGGCGCGGAGGGGCAGCGAGTGATGTCCCGGGCCGTTCCGGAAGAGGCGGATAGATACCTGATGAACGGACCCAAGCCGGGACGATTGAGTTTCTCACTCAGTTCCACCATGGAGAGCGTCGCCGAGGTAGAGGCCGCCGCGGAAAAACTTGCCGAAGAGGCCGGCCTTGACGAGGATCAGCGCTTCCATGTGGCCATGGCGGTGCGTGAGGCGGCCATGAACGCCGTGCTGCACGGCAACGAATACGACCCCGCCAAACAGATCGCCGTCAGCCTTGAAAACACCGGCTCGTCGCTGGTGATCAGCATCGCCGACCAGGGCGAGGGCCTTGATCCGGAGACGTTGCCCGACCCCCTGGCTCCGGAAAATCTTCTGCGCGGCACCGGCCGCGGCATCTTCCTAATCCGATCTTTCATGGATGAGGTACACTTTCGACAATTGCATCCCGGAACCGAGTTGACGCTCATCAAACATCTGGCGCCGGCGGAAAAGAAGACTTAGGATAGTTGCGACGGTAGCGTCACGGTGGAGCGGGACCCAACCTATCCCTGCTGACGGCTTGAGCAGCGTGGACTTTGCAAGCCACTGCTCCCTGAGAAGGTGCTATAACCGTAATATCAAGAAGGAGGAATTCCCGTGGCACTTACTATTGCTTCCCGTGAAGTGGACGGCGTCACCATTCTGGACCTTAACGGGCGGATCACTCTCGGTGAAGGCAGTGTGCAGCTGCGCGATGCCATTCGCGACCTGATCAGCAAGGGTCAGAAGAGCATCCTGCTGAATCTGGGGAACGTGAACTATATCGATAGCTCCGGGCTGGGCGAGCTGGTAAGTGCGTTTACCACCGCCAAGAACCAGGGCGCTGACGTCAAGCTCCTGCAACTGACCAAGAAGGTCCATGACCTGCTGCAGCTCACCAAGCTCTACACCGTATTCGACGTCAAAGACGACGAGGCAAGCGCCATCGCTTCCTTCAAGTAAAGCGTTCCACACCGCACGCGAATCCCCAACACAAAAAAGGGCCATCCCGCTGAGCGAGATGGCCCTTGTGCGGGTTGAACGATCCCGCATGCTTAATTGCGCCCTTAAAACTTGACTGAAGGAACGGCCTGCGCGGCGGGGCTGGCTTTGAAGAACGCGTCGTTCTGCTTGAAGCCGGCGATGCCTGCCCAGATGCTGTTGGGAAATTGAAGCACGAACGTGTTGTAATCCTGGATCGCGTCGTTGTAGCGTTTGCGCGCTACGCCGATGCGATTCTCGGTCCCTGCCAGCTCATCCTGCAAGCGCATGAACTGCTCGCTGGAACGCAGTTGCGGATAGTTTTCGGTCAGCAGCAGCAGGCGGCCAATCGCCGAGTCCAGTTGCCCGTTGGCGGCAATTTTGGCCGCCGGACCCTGCGCATTCAGCATGCCCGCGCGCGCATTGGCAATATCGCCGAAGACGGTGCTCTCTTCTTTGGTAAAGCCCTTCACCGTCTCCACCAGGTTGGGAATCAGATCGGCTCGCCGCTCCAGTTGCACGTCCACCTCTGACCACGCTGACTTCACATTCTGATCCTTGGCGACCATCTGGTTCTTGGCGCTCACATAGCTGCCAAACACCATCAGGACAGCCAGAATCAGGACGCCCACCACCCCAAGTGTGATCAACAATCCACGGCTCATAACTTGCCTTTCTCCTCCGGCTTCCACTCAAGGAAGCCCGTTTATAAAAAGTCCGAGACCCTACCAGTCCCCTCCGGCTCCGCCGCCGCCGAAACCGCCGCCGCCAAAGCCGCCAAAACCGCCTCCGCCCCCACCGCCTCCGCCCCCACCGCCGCCGCCCATTCCCCCGCCGCCGAGTCCGCCGCCTCGCATGCCGCCGCCCATGAGACCCATACCCCACAGGCCAAACAGCCCCCAACTGCCGAGAATGCGGAAAAGATAGAGAAGAATAAAAATCGCGATAATGATGAGCTTTAGGCCTCCCATGCCGCCGGAGTGGCGCTGCGGCGCCGGCTGGGTGGCAAGGGGCTCGTCGTCCAGCGTCACCTTGGCATCGGCGGCGATCACCTGCGCAATCTCGCCCACTGCAAGGCTCACGGCGCTGTCAAAGTCGCTGGCGCGCAGATAGGGCACCATCTCCCTGCCGATGTCGCCCAGTTTGCCGTCCGGCAAAATGCCTTCCAGGCCATAGCCTACGTCGATTCTGCGCTTGTGGTCGTCGACGGCCAGCAGCACCAGCACGCCGCGGTCCGAGCCCTTGCGGCCCATCTTCCACTTGTCTTCAAGCTGGTTTGCGTAGTCTGCCGCGTCCTCGCCGTCGAGGGTATGCACCGTCACCACGGCAATCTGCGCATTGGCCTGCGAGTGGTCCAGCTGGCTGCAGATGTTGTCCAGCCGGGCAACGGTCCCCGGCGAAAGCACATGCGCGTCGTCGCTCACATAATCGGTGGGTTTGGGCAGGTCGTCCACCCGCTGAGCCCGGACTGCGATGGCGGAAACCACCAGCAGCGCGGCCACCACCAGCGGGAAAACGATCGGATGTGCGCCGCGAAAGCCCTTCATCGCTCTCCATTGTACGCGGCCACCGCCGCAAAAGTTCCCTTAGCCCCCATACGCGAGCGTTGCGTACCTGCGCAGGTTCTATCGGTTTACCCCTCGGCTGGTTCTAACCGGGGCAAAGCTAAAAGCTAGAAGCTGGAAGCTGAAAGCTATCGTACGCACTACACTGGAAAAGAAATGACCGAGCTTCCCACCCCGCCCACCGCCCGCAAGAAACACACCGAGACCCAACTCCATGGCATCGTCCTCACCGACGACTACGCCTGGCTGCGCGATAAGCAGAACCCCGAGGTGACCGCGTTCCTTGAGGCTGAAAATGCCTATGCCGAGGCGGTGATGGCGCCGCTCGCCGGCCTCCGCGATGATCTCTATCGGGAAATGCTCTCGCATGTAAAGCAGACCGACGTCTCAGTTCCCTACCGAAACGGCAACTGGTGGTATTACACGCGCACCGAAGAGGGCCTGCAATACGCAGTTCACTGCCGCACGCACGGCTCGCCCAACGCAACTGAGGACACGCCGGAGCAGGTGATTCTGGACGGCAACCAACTGGCCGAAGGCCACGCCTTCTTCTCCGTCGGCGCAACCGACATCACCGATGATGGCCGCTGGCTGGCCTACACCACCGACACCACCGGCTTCCGCCAGTACACCCTCCACATCGAGGACCTCAACACGAGCGAAACGCTCGCCGGTCCCCCCGCGCCCAGCAAGATCGAGCGGGTCGGCTCCGTCGTCTGGGCCGCGGATAATCGGAGCCTGTTATACACCGTCGAAGACGAAGAGCAGAAGCGCCAATACCAGCTTTGGCGTCACACTCTCGGCTCGCCGCACGCCGAAGATAAGCTGGTCTACCAGGATGACGATGAGCGCTTCAATCTGGGCGCGGGCCGCACCCGCGACGGCAAGTTTCTGGTCATGGAATCGGCCAGCCACACCACATCCGAAGCCTGGGTGCTTCCCGCGGACCAGCCCGAAGCGGCTTTCACGCTCATCAGTCCTCGTGAAGACGAACAAGAGTATTCCATCGACCATCGCAGCGGTCTGTGGTTCATCCGCACCAACGATCAAGGAAGAAATTTCCGCCTGGTCACCGCCCCAGTAGCGACGCCGGGCCGCGAACATTGGACCGAGCGCATTCCCCACCGCGCCGATATCATGCTCGAAGACGTGGATCTCTTCGCCGGCTTTTTAGTGGTCTGTGAACGCGAAGACGGCCTGCCTCGCTTGCGCATCAGCCGCTTTACCGGCGATGGGCCCGAGTTCGTCGCCGCCGGTGAAATCGCTTTTCCCGAACCGGCCTACAGCGCTTACCCGCACGTCAACCGCATCTTCGATGCGACCACCTTCCGCTACGCCTACCAGTCCCTGGTCACGCCCAGTTCGGTATACGAGTATGACGTCGCCAGCGGCGCATCCACGCTCCTCAAGCAGCTTGAGATTCCCGGCGGCTTCGATCGCACCCTCTATGCCAGCGAACGCGTCCAGGCCACGGCGTCCGACGGCGTCAAGGTTCCCGTCTCATTGGTCTATCGCAAGGACCGCCGCACGCAGTCGAATCCCCTCTACGTTTACGGCTACGGCTCCTATGGCTATTCGCTGCCGCTCGGTTTTAGCAGCAACCGGCTCAGCCTGCTCGATCGCGGCGTGGTCATGGCCTATGCCCACATTCGTGGTGGCGGCGATCTGGGCAAACCCTGGCACGACACCGGCAAGATGCTCACCAAGCGCAATACCTTCACCGACTTCATCGCCGCCGTTGAGCACCTCACCGCTTCCGGTTACGGCGACCCGGCGCGCGTGGCAATCGAGGGCGGCTCCGCCGGAGGACTGTTGATGGGCGCGGTCGTCAACCTGCGTCCCGACCTTTTTCGCGCCGTCGTCTCCCACGTCCCTTTCGTTGACGTAATAAACACCATGCTCGACGCGTCGCTGCCTCTCACCGTTCCCGAGTACGAAGAGTGGGGCAATCCCAACGAAGAGGCTTACTTTCGCTATATGCTGAGTTACTCACCCTATGACAATCTTAAAGCTGCGAGTTATCCGGCCATGCTGGTAAAGACGTCTCTCCACGACAGCCAGGTTATGTATTGGGAACCGGCCAAGTATGTCGCCAAACTCCGCACCCTCAAGCGAGATAACAACCCATTGTTACTTGTGACTAACATGCAGGCCGGCCACGGCGGCGCAAGCGGCCGCTACGACTATCTCAAAGAGATAGCTCTCGACTATGCATTTTTGCTGCGGGAGTTCAGGATCGTACAATAGCCGAGCTGGCGCTCAGCCTGCGAAGCAAGGCTTATGTATTGATAAGTCGCGACCGGTGGGCCCACAGCCCCAGCCCTGGATTGCCGACGAAGAAAATATCTTCGCCCCCGATCCGGTTGTATCCCTGGACGAGTTTATCCGGATCAAAGCTCTTCAGCATGGTCGCGAGATCGCCATATTCAAAACCAACGCCTTCAATCTCATTTATGCTGAGTTGTCCCGGACACCATGTGATCCTGAATCGCCCCTCGGACGACCCGTGGATCAGGTGCGCGGCCGCGCTTAAATCACTGGCCAGGTCCGCGTTCGCGTCCACAGCCTCCAGCGTTGCCGGCGTCCCGTGATAGCCGTATTTGCGAATCAAACCGTCAATCGCCTTGTCCTCGCCGAATTCCCGCACGCCCGGCGCCAAAATGATCAACTCCGCATCGTCCGCCAGCGCCATCCGCGTCCGATAGACTGCCTTGTTACCCAGCCAGGTGCTATGAAACTCATGCGGATCGAGATACACGACCGCTTTCCGAATCGGCTCGTCAAGTATCTCGAAGTTAACTTTCAGGCTAAGTTCGGCCGCCAACTTAAAACACTCGATATCGTTTCCGATAAACAGCCCGCGCACCGCCAGTTCGCCATCCTCTTTGCGACCAACCACCGTCACCACATACACAATCGGCAGGTTTTTCAAAAAATGATCGGAGGCGTAATTAAGCACGTTGCGCACCGGGTTTTCCGCGCGGCCCATGATCCTTTCCATACCATAAACCGCACCCAGATAGTGGCTCCGGTTGATGCCCTCGCGGCCTCCGGTGCCCACCAAAATGTTCTTGTTGTAATTGGCCATGCCGATCACTTCATGCGGCACGACTTGCCCGATCGAAAGAATCAGATCGAATCCGCCTTGCAACAGAAGTCGGTTGACCTGCGCCGGCCACGAATAGTTCAGCTTGCCTTCCGACTGCGCATGAACGAACTCCGCGGGAACCTCGCCAACCGTCTCAACATCCGTTCTCCAGTTGTGAACGCGAAACAGATTCTGCGGCACGTTTCCGAACATGTGCGTGATCTGAGTCGCCTGCATCGCCGTGTGCGTTCCCAGCGCAGGCAAAATCGCTTTCAGCCGGTCGCCATAGTACTCCCACGCAAAGCGCGTCAACTCACCCGCGCGCGAATGCAAGCGGCTCTGGTCAGGTGGCACCGCTGCCACGCGGCTCCGCTCACCAAGCTTCGCCAGGCTCTCCGCCAGCAGATCGTGCAACTGCCGCGAAGAAAGATCGGTCTCAACGCCGCCCGTAGCGCAATAGAGACTCATGCGCCCATCTCCTCTTTCTTCATGCGTGCCTTCCCCAAACTGAACTACGTGGTGCCACTCATTGTCAATGATGGCGTTTTAAATGCCCATGCAACCTTCATCGAAGACCTTTTGTTGCGACCCGGCGATATCTTAAGTTTTCGGCAGATATGATGCCGCACAAATCGGGCATTTGAACTTAACCGCGCCCCACAACGAATTTCGTTGTATTTGGCGGGCCAGTCGCCGGCTCGACCAGAAGAGCCTGCTCTGGAATGCGGGTGGACGCGGCAACCCATCGCATCGCGCCGGGATAGAGCCCCAGCGCGGAGGGCGCCAGAATGCGGCCCGCGCGGGTGACCAAGGCGCGCGAAAACCACATCGCCAGCCGCATGGCTGGTCCGATTTGTGCGTGCAGCCTTCGGTGGTATGCGGCGGCGGTTTCGCCCGCCAGAAAAAATTGCACGGCAAGAGCAGCGCTATGCAAAGCGATCGACATCCCATCTCCGGTGAACGACGGGATCACCGCTGCCTGATCGCCCACGCACCAAACCCCTGAGGGTTGCCCGGCTAGATATCCATAGGGGATGGACGAGATGGCCTGAGGCCGATCCCACAATGGCGTGGCGCATTTGAGAAGCCGGCGCATGTGCCGGTTGTCATCGAGGATGTCCGTCAGCAACTCGATCCATCCGCCCAGCTTTTGAAACTGATTGCGCCGGACCACCAGGCAGAAATTGGCCACGCCTCCTTCGACCAGAGCCAACCCTCCGTATCCGCCGGAAAACAGAAAGAGTTCCATCCGGTCGCGCAGCGCGTCTGTCTGGATCGGCGTCAGTCGCCAGTGCAGTTTGAAGCCGATAAGGTCGCCCTGCGGGCTGGGTCCTCGATTCCATCCGCGGAGATCGTGCTTGCCGTTGGCAAGAAACGCGGTCCGCGCGAACAAAGATTCATGGTCACGAAGTTGCACTGACCAGCCGTTGCCGCGGGCTGCGAGATTTTCGACAAACACGCCACGCCGAACCTCGCATCCGCACTCCGCGGCGCGCGCAAGCATGGCTTCATCCAAAACGCATCGCGAAAGCGAGAGCGCGGTAAAGGGCAGCGCTGCTTCGGCCGTCCTGTTCTTCGATGAGAGGCGCACGATGCTGATCGTCTCCGCGCCCAGAGCAAGCGGGTCAATGCCGGCCTGGCGCAGATAGTCCACCGCTTCACGGCTCAGAAACTCACCGCACACCTTGTGATGGGCTGCGCGTTCCTTCTCGACCAGCGTAACGGACAGCCCCGCGGCGGCAAGGCGCATGGCGACCATGGAGCCGGCAAGACCGCCTCCAATGACCAGATGATCTATTGCGTGTTTGCTCATTGCGGTCTTCTTCGGCCCACACAGAGCCTCGCAGGCGCAAAGCTTTGGATCTGGACGTCCTGTTCGCTTAGACCCGCTGCAGCGCACATGCTTCGCCAGTCTTCCGGCACAAACGACCGCGCAATCGAAACCGGGCCATCGTGTTGGACGAAGGGATGAAGGCCGGCTACTTTCGAAAACACGCGGAAGAGATGGTAAGGAACCGCAGCCCGGGAAAGATCGTTGATGAACCATCCAATCCTTGCGTGCTCCTCCATCCAGCGCAGAAATCGGACGATGTCGTTCTCGGCGAGATGATGCGTGAAGAGCGAGCTGACCACGATGTCGATCTCCGTTTGCGGCTCGTATGCAAAGACATTGCCGCTGACCCACTGAATTTTGCTCGACCCGGGACTGGCTTCGGCGGCGATGGACGCAGTATCCGGATTCAGGTCAAGTCCAATCAGTTCCACGGCAATTTCACGGGTTTCGGCCCATCGCTCGACACGCCGCAGTCCGTCTCCATAACCGCAGGCTACGTCCAGAATGCGCAGCGGAGCCGCTGACGAGGAATGGCGGGGCGGCAGAACGGAGATAGTCGCGTTGAGCCAGTGAAGCACGGCCCTGTAAGCCAGCGTCCAGCGGTTTGTCCAGGCCAGGTCGCTGAGGCATGCGCGCATCTGCTCGCGGCCGCAAGGTTCGTCCATCAGCTCGGAAAGCTGGGCGCGATGGCGGAAATCCGGCGTGTTATGCGGCATGGAAGAGCATGGTTTCCGCCGTCAATCCCGGCCCGAACGACATGGCGCACCCTTGCTGGCCTGCCTGCGCAGCCCCCATCACTTGTTGCAGGACGAACATCACGGTCGCTGAAGACATGTTGCCGTAACGTGCAAGAATGTCGCGTGAGTGCGCCAGCGCATCGGCAGGCAGGCCCAGCCCCTTTTCCACCGCGTCAAGAATCGATCGGCCGCCCGGATGCACCGCCCATAGATCGACTGACAGCGGATCTTTCCCGCGCGTGATCCGATTGCCGCTTTCCTTAATGGCCCGGCCTATCTCCCCTGGCACCTGTCCCGAAAGCTGCATGTCAAACCCCAGCTCCCTGATGCGCCAGGTAATCAGATGACTGGTTTGCGGGACGTGAAGCGCAAGAAAGCTATCGATGGCCAACCCTTCTTGTTGCGCACTCACGAGGGCAGCGGCGCAACCGTCCGCAAAAAGCAGGAACGAGAGTACCTGCTCAAGTTCCTGCGTCTCCTGGAAGTGCAGCGTGCAGAGCTCGAGATTCAGGATCAGAACCTTGGCGTCGGGCTCGGAGCGAACGATGTGGTGTGCCGATTTAAGCGCGTTGATGGCAGCGTAGCAGCCCATGAAACCGATCATCGTGCGTTCGACCGAGGTGTCCAGCCCAAGATGGCTGACCACCTCAAAGTCCAGGCCCGGCGCGTAAAGCCCCGTGCACGAAGTGACCACCACGTGAGTGATGCCGCGACGCTCCTCTTCAGTCAGTGAGAGGCTGTCCAATGCGCGTTGCGCCAATCGCGGCGCGAAGCGCTCGAACAACTGCATGCGGCGCGCGGTGGCCGGAAAATTTCCCCGCACATAGAGACCCTCTGCATCCTCCCACGAACCATCCGACGTGACAAAAGGCTCAAGGAAAGAGTAGCGATGCTCGATGCCGGACAAGCGCGCCATGCGGCGAAAGAGATTGCGGAACGTGCCTTCTTCAAGCGTGCCCGCCGCAAAATCGATAAAGGCCCTATGGACATCGTGCTGGGGGACCGCCGTCGCAATGCGGTTGATGTGCGCGGTTGTCATTCCCTGCCCCTTCGTGTGTATTTCTTCCTGGACATTCTCGGTAGTGTGATGCCAATTCAGCCTCCTAAGTCTAATTGTTCGGGGAAGGGGTGGCCGAAAAGTTCGATGCAGCCGGCTTGTAAACCGGTAGACCGTCTCTAGTGCGGCAGCGCTTCCGGCGTCGCGGCGGACTTCCAATTGATGACGTGATAAATCGCCTCGTCCGTGCCCACGTTTCTCAATCCGTGCAGTTGGTTTGAGGCATTGAAGATCACCGAACCGGGTCCGACGCGCTTCCATTCCCCGTTGGATAGAGTTTCCACTGTGCCCTGCCGGATGATAATGAGTTCCTCATTCGGATGCCGGTGCGGTGGATGCGGAGACTTGCCCGGTTCGAGCGTCGTGACATGCATTTCCAATTCGTCCAGTGTGGCTGTGCGCGCATTGAAAAACGAGCGCACCGAGCCAACCGCGGTCGGCTTGGCTGGAATGGAATTCCAATCAATGACGGCGGAGCCCATGACCGGCGTTTGGTCCGCAAGCGCAAAAGCTCCGGCGGTTAACGCGGCCGCGATCAATGCTACAAGGATGTCTCTACGCGTAATCATTTTTTCTCCTTTACCGGCTGATGTCCGGAATCGGATTCATCGATGCCGCGCGCGGCGCCAGACGATCAGCGCGACCAACAGAAGAAACGCCGCTCCGCCGGCGATTCGCACCAGTTCGACATGTTCCATGGCCGGCCCCCGCTACCGCGCTTGCGTGGCGCGATGAATCTTGTCCACCTTCTTGTTGTAGCGCCCCAGCAGAGCGTTCCACCGGATGACAGCGATCTCCTGGAGCATAGTCAGGCCGTCTTTCAGGTAGCTCATGCGGGTGCGCTCGTCGTGCGCCCAACTGACCGGCACCTCGGCCACGCGGTAGCCGCGCTTGAGGGCGATAAAGAGAATCTCCGGATCGAAGCCCCAGCGCTCGATCGTCTGCAACTGGAAAACCGTCTGCGCGGCGGCGCGGGTAAAGGCCTTGAAGCCGCACTGGGTATCGGCAAAGCGCAACCCCATCACCGCGCGGGTGACGGCGTTGAAGCAGCGGCCGAAAAACCGCCGGTAAAATGGCTGGCGATGGGTCTGGCGGTCCTTCTCCAGCCAGCGCGACCCGATGGCGATGTCCGCGCCCTGGGCAATGGCGGCAAACAGCTGTTCCGCCTCCTCAATGGGCGCTGACAGGTCAGCGTCAGTAAACATGACCACTTCCCCCAGAGCCTGCAGCAGTCCGGAGCGCACGCTGTATCCTTTGCCGCGATTGCCGGGGTTCTCAATGAGGCGGACTTCCGGCGCATCGCGAGCAAGAGCCTTCACAATTTCGGCGGTCGCATCCCGAGAACCGTCATCGACCACCAGGACCTCTGCGGCCCAACCTTTCTCGCGAATACAGGCAATGACCGACTGGAGCGTCGCAAGGATGCGGGCGCTCTCATTAAAGGCCGGAATGACGATGCTGTATTGCGGGAACTGGGTCACGGGCTCAAACCCCCGGCAGATCGGCTTCGTCCATCGCCGGACTCGGATTCCTGGCTTGATTCCGGCGGACTCTGGTCATCATATACGTCAGCGGGCCAGCGGGAGCGAGTGAACCACCCGTTCGCGGCGCTTTCCGGCAATTTGCCCCCCTGCAAAGTCTTAATTCTCATAAGGAAATCTCCTTTTTCGCGCTTTGTCGCGTAAAATCTGGTTATGCTGTGAGCGGAGGCCTAAAGGATATGACGAAGGCAGACCTGGTTGAAAAGGTGACCCGCCTGGGCGACCTGACTCGCCGCGATGGCGAAATCATCGTAGAGACCATTTTTGGGTCCGTGATCGGTGCGCTGCAGGGAGGGGACAAGATCGAGATTCGTGGTTTTGGGTCCTTTCGCATTCGCCAGCGCAATCCCCGCATCGGACGTAACCCCAAGACGGGAGCGCGTGTCGAGGTCCCGGCCAAACGGGTTCCCTACTTCAAACCATCCAAAGAGCTGCGCGACCTGGTGAATCCTGGCGAGGCTGCCAGCGCCTCCTGAGCAGAGCCGCCGGGGCATCTTGAGCATAGTGGTCCGATCGAGGCAATCCTTCCATCTGAAAAAATGACGCGCAAGCCGCGCCAGGTCGTCAGTGCGGCCGGATCCCGATCACGCTCATCATGCGGCCGGCATGACCGTGCGATGCGCGATGGGAGAAGTAGAGCCCGGGCTGGCAACTGGTGCAGCCGCCCGTGATTTGGATCGATCGGGGCTTGAGGCCGGCATCAAGCAGCTGACGCCGGTTGGCTTCAACGAGATCCAGGTTTAGGCTGGGGCCGATCCGCGAATGGCCGGGCGCGCGCTGAGTGAGAAACAGCATCGGGTATTTGCTCCGCATCGGGCCAGTATCGTAAACCTCGCGGAATAGATGGTGGGCATAGCTGAACTGGGATTCGAAGCTGGAGAGCACTTCATCGCCCACGGCGTAGCAGCAGACTCCGATGCCGGGACCGATGGCGGCAATCAAATCCTCTGGCCGCGAGCCGAACTCGAGCCTCATTCGCCCCACGCCAACCTCGACGATGCGTTTAACCGTGCCGCGCCAGCCGGCATGGAAGGCCGCCACCGCCCGGCGCTTGCGGTCGGCGACCAACACAGGAATGCAGTCTGCGGTCTGGATGCCCAGCAGCAGGCCGAGCTCGTCGGTCATCAGGCCGTCGCCCCTATGCCCCTCGGGCGTAGGAGACGGCCCCTGGGCATCACCGCTTCCGGAGACAACCAGGACGTTCGAATGAATCTGGCGGATGGTGATCAGCGGCGTGGCCGGGTCTCCGCTGACCGACTCGGCCAGGAGCCGCCGGTTCCGGGCCACCGATTCCCGCTCGTCGGCTGCCGTAAAGCCAAGATTCAGCTCGCCCTCCCCTCCTTCAGCGCAATAGGCCCGGCTGACACCGCCTTGGCGGGTGCTGAAACCGTGCCAGAGCCAGGGATGTTTCTCCCAGCCGGGAATCGGCAGCCAATGGACTCCATTCGGGGCAATCTGCGGGGAAGGCGCGGCCCGCGAAAGCTCTTCGGGCGCGGCTCGAGCAAAACGAATCCGACGAGGTACGCCGGCAGCCTTGCCGCGCAGGTTGCGCACCAATCCCGCTTCTTGAATGAGGGCGTCAATGGCCTTCAATTCCGGATTAGATTGAAGTTTTGGGGCAGAAGATCGGAGCATTGGGGGTCAATTCCGGCCAGAATTCTGGGTCGACTCTGACTTCAATTCTATTTGGAGGAAAGATTCGGGGCGAGCAATGCGTCAAAATTCGCCCCCAAACGAGCGAATGGGCCTGCCTTCCGGCAGGCCCGCTCGAGAGGCAGATTGAGGAGGGGGTCCAGGAGGGGTGCGTGAGAAGAGATCCGATTAAGGATCTTCAAAAAGGATGGTTACCTTCTTGGAAGGGACGTTTTTCGAGGAAGCCTCTGCTTGTTATTTAATAGGATGCTAATAGCTGAGAAAGGTTGCGTCGCGGGAAGGTTTGGCTTGGAAATTCGATAAATCTCTTAATTTTTTCTTCAAATCTGCCTCTTGCACTAAAAAATCCGGACGTGACATTACCTTAGAACCGCCAAATGAATTACTCAAGTTTTCAATCGGACGCTGATTCATCAGGGTTTTTGCACAGCTCCTCAAATTCCAGTCCGCGAGTGCAAAACCTTATGCGATCAAAGACAGTTTTTACCCGCACTCGCAAAGTCCTGCGCCAATTCGGCAACCTTCGCGAAGAATCGATCCTGATTCGTCCCTAAAATCCTCAGAGCAAGCTACCCCTGACCCGTAGAGCCAGGCTGGCGCGGCGGACTCACGCGGTGTATTCTCAATGCGCCATGAGCAATCGATTTTCGCAAACCCTCGCATTCGTGACCTTGCTGTCGGTGGCCGCTCTTCTCTCGGCGCAACAGCCTGCCAAACCCAAACCGGAAGACACGGAAGTATGGACGCCCGTACCAAAAATAGTCACGCCTGGCGTCACCGACTCTGCGCCGCCCTCCGATGCGATCGTATTATTCGACGGCAAAAATCAGGACGAGTGGGTGTCGGCGCAGGACCATTCGCCCGCGCGGTGGGTGGTGGCGTACGGCATACTGACCGTGAGCAAGGCGCCGGGTGTGGGCAACATCGAAACCAAGCGAAAATTTAAGAATTACCAACTCCACGTGGAGTGGCGGATTCCAACAAACATCTCCGGCAGTAGTCAGGCGCGCGGCAACAGCGGCGTGTTTCTCGCTTCGCTAGGGCCGGGCGACGCCGGATACGAGTTACAGGTGTTGGACTCGTATAACAATGCGACCTATGTCAACGGGCAGGCCGGCAGTATTTATAAGCAGAGCGCGCCGCTGGTGAACCCGAATCGCAAGCCCGGTGAATGGCAGACCTACGACATCGTGTGGACTGCGCCCACATTCAATGCCGACGATTCGCTGAAAACGCCGGCCTGCGTTACGGTCTTCTTCAATGGAGTGCTGGTGCAGAATCACTTCGAGTTGAAGGGGCAAACGCTCTATATCGGCCAGCCGTTTTACAAGAAGTACGACACCGCGCCCATCAAGCTGCAGGCGCACGGCGACAAGAGCGAGCCACTCAGTTTCAGGAATATCTGGGTAAGAGAGCTGAATTAGAGCCGGACCCGGAGCACCGAGAGACGACCTAAGAGCACCCAATCATGCCGCTCAGGCGGATTGTGCCTGAGACCGCGACCCCTTCTCAACAAAATAGGTAATCAGGCCGACCGGCAAGAAGCGGACGAGAAAGGCAATGAACTTGCCGCCGAAATAAGGCACAATCGTTCGCTGGCCGCGAGCGAGAGCGGCAACGCCCCTTCGAGCCACATCCTCTGCCGATTGCGGCCTGCGGCTGCGGATGGCGCCGGCCCGGGCTACCTCAAAGAACTCGCTCTCAGTGGACCCCGGACACAGCGCCGTCACCTTGACGCCGAGGCGCGCCACCTCCGCAGCCAGCCCCAGCGCAAACATGCGATCGAAAGCCTTGGTGGCCGCATAGGTGGTGATGTACGGAACCGGTTGAAAACTGGCCAGGGACGCAACCACCATGATCCATCCCCGGCGGCGGTCGACCATGCGCGGCACAAACAGTCGAGTGAGTCGCACCATGGACTCGCAATTGACGCGGATCTGGCTGAGTTCCTGCTCGATGGGGTTGGTCTGGAAAGCGCCAAACTGGCCCAGTCCGGCGTTGTTGACCAGAATATCGACGGTCATCCCGGCCCCTTCAGTCGCGTCGTAAATCTGCTGCGGCGCGGCCGGGTCGTCCAGGTCCGCGATCACGATGCGAACTTCGGTTCCCTTCCCTGCAAGTTCCGCGGCCAGGCTTTCAAGCCGCTCTTTGCGGCGCGCGGTGAGGATCAGTTTGGCCCCATGCGCCGCCAGTTCTCGCGCCAGCGCGGTCCCGATTCCGGCGCTGGCTCCGGTGACCAGCGCCCATTTGCCCTTGAAGTCCTGCGTGTTTGCCATCGCGAAATCATCATAGCGGAGTGGCGCGGCCATTGCCTTCGTCATCGGCGGTACAGCGCCGCGCAAGGGAGACTCCCGGTTGGCTCCATCGGCTAGAATCGATTTGCCGAATGGGCGTAGTGGGCTTGGACCAAGAATGCAGAAGAGCTTTCAGGGTGTGCTGGAAACGATGGGCACCGTGCCCTTTCGGGTGGTGGTGCGGCTCCCCTTCGATCCCAGCAAGGTGTGGCCTGAATGCTCGCCGGCACGCTCCCGTTTGCGCGTGAAAGGGACCATCCGATCCGCCGGCAAGGGCGCAAAGACCGCTGAGGGTTTTGCTTTCTCCGGTTTGCTGATTGGCAAGCGAAAAGGCGATCATCTCCTGGTTGTCACCCAGAAGATCCAAAAGAGCGCAGGCGTGGCGCCGGGCGGACTGGCTGCGATTGTGCTCGAACCTGACCTGGATGAGGTTTCCGCTCCGGCCGAATTGACCAAGCTGCTGAAATCGGACCGCAGTGTCCTGAAGTGGTTCGATCGGTTGAATTATTCTACGAAGAAATATCTTGCGGACATGATTCGTGAGCCGAAATCAGCGCAGACGCGGCAACGGCGCGCCGAGCAATGGGCCGAGCGAATCATGCTCACCATGGAGGGCGAGCAGGAGATTCCTCCGATTCTGAGAGTGGCCTTCGGCCGGTACCCGCAAGCGCAGCCAGGATGGGACGCCCTCACAGTAAATCAACGCCGTATCCATCTGCTGAGCCTGTTCAGTTCTCAGAGTCCGGAAGCGCGCGCAAAACAAGTAGTGAGGATCGTCGAGGACGCGATGCGCGCCGGAGGCCGAGGCAAGAACGCCAGGACGGTAGCCGGAAACGAGGAGTAGAGATTGGTTAACGGTAGACGTTGCGACGATTGCCGATGCGCACCACCAGGATCCGCACCAGTTTGTCTTCAATTCTGGCGACGATTCGGTAACCACCGACGCTATCGGATCAATCACCAAGAACCTAGGTGCTGGCAGCAACTAGCTCCGCTTCAAACTCTTCATTCAGCCAATTTGAAAAAGCCGAAAACTCCTCATCCCGGCCGAGGAAATCGCGCACCATCTGGCGGCCGGGTTTAGAACCGCCCTGTTCCAGCACCGTCTTGCGGTAGCGGCTGCCGGCATCGCAACCTAACAGATCGGCGGGGTCAAACTGGGCAAAGAAGTCCAGGGCAATCACCTTGTCAAACGCATAGGTGTAGTAGTTCGACGAATAACCCATGAGATGCCCGAAGCTGGCATACATGCGATTGCCTTCAAACCAGGTCCAGGGTTGCAGGCTTTGATAGAGCCGCTTGGTAACGGCATCGAGGTCCAGCGCAGCCGGGTCCTGATCGTGCAGATCGAGCGAGAGGGTCGTGTAGTAGAGCTGCGAGCGCACCCAGTCGGCGCGGCCAAAGGCTCCGGCCAGCTTCATCTTCCGGATGATTTCCGCCGGCAGCGTCTCACCGGTTTCATAGTGCTTCGCAAAAGACTGCAGAAGATTCTTGTCGCGGAAGAATTCTTCAAGCAACTGCGACGGCACCTCGACGAAGTCGCCCTCCGTGGCAAAGCCGCTGAGGCCGGCCCACTCGGTTTGGCCGCCGAGGATAGCGTGCATCAAGTGGCCGAATTCATGAAAATACGTGATGACGTCGGAGAACTGCAGCAGGCCTGGATCGGCGTGCTGATTGGACTCGCTTGGGCTGGACTCTGCGGGTGGTCCGCCCGGAAAGTTGCAGATAAGCCCTGCCTCCGGCATGGAGCGGTCGCGCACTCCGATCACCACAGGCGTTGCAGAGAACCACTTGTCCTTGCCTTCGCGAGGATGCATGTCCAGATAAAAGCGGCCGACGGCCCGGCCGCCGTCAAAGACCTCGAAGACCGAGACATCGGGGTGCCAGCCGGAAGCGATGGAAGATCTGAACTCAACCTTGAACAGTCGTGCCGCGGTCTGAAGCACCCCAGCCTCCACCTGCGCGTAAGGGAAGTAAGGACGGACAGACTGCGAGTCGAAGTCGAAAGCCGAACGGCGAAACTGCTCATACCAATAGGCGCGGCTGGTGATGTCGATGGCCGTCAGTCCCGGCTGGCGCTGGCGGGCAAAATCCAATATCAATTCGTGCTCGCGCCGAGCGCCCTCGCGGCTGGCCTCGTCGAGCTTGGCTAGGAAGGTGCGTACATTGGCTGCCGAACCCATCATCTGGTCGGCAGTGGCCAGATCGGCCCAGCTGCGAAAGCCGAGGACGGTCGCGATTTCCTGCCGCGCGGCCAGCAAGTCCAGAAGAATCTGCTGGTTGGCCGGATAGGCGCGGGTGTTATAGGCCAGGAACATGCGCTGACGGACCGCCGCGTTGGAAGCGAAGGTCATGATCGGCTGCATGTCCGGCGGATCGGTGGAAAGCGTTATTTTGCTATCCCCGCCCGGCTGGGCCGGATGGTGGGTGAGGTAGTCCTTCGGCAGGCCGTCCAACTCAGCCAGCGTCGCCTCAATGGTTTTGCCGCCCTCCTGGATGTTGCGGCTGAACTCGAGCGACAGGCCGGTCGCCTTCTCGTGCAGCGCCTGCAGGTGGTCCCGGGTCGCCTGGTCCTTGTCTACGCCCGCCAGCCGGTAGCTGAGCAGTGTTCGCTGCACAAAGTGTTGCGTTGCCTGGCTGGCGCCGTCGAGGCGGATGGCCGCCAGAGCTTTGTAAACCGGGCGATTGAGGCTCAGTGCGCTGGATGCCATAGCCACCCGCTGCGCTTCAAGCTGGGCCTGGTCGCGGACTGCCTTGTCGGCGGCCACGGAGTTGAGGATGCCGGCCTGCGCCCCGGCCAGGCTCAACTGCTCTACGGCCTCGTCAAACAGCAGCAGGGAGTTTTCCGGAGTGCGCGGGCCTTCGACGGCCAGCAGCGCAGCCAGGGAGGACGCGTGCGCCGCCAACCGGGCGTCTACCCAGGCAGTCAGCGACTCAGCGGATGCGGCTCCGCCGGCTTCCCAGGCGTGACGGTCTTCACTTTTGGCTGCGGCGGCAAGATTTTCAGCAGACATCATAGGCAAATTCCCTCCAACCTTCTAGGGTGCCATAGTGGGCCGGGTTAGGACCGCGGTAACCACCGAATCGCGGGACAAATCGTTCTTTTGTTGCATCCTGGCAACAACCCCTTTAAGATGCGTCAATTGATAACCATGCCTCTGATTGCGTCCAATACGCCTGTCTCCCCTTCCACGCCGGTCCCGGCTCAGGCCAGCCCGCGGCTGCGCGTGGGCAAGCTGTGCGTGGCCATACAGGCCGATTCGGTAGCCGAAATGATGGAGCGGGCCACAGCGGCGCTGAACGACTCAAAGTTCCTTGAATTCCGCCTGGATTCACTCCCCAAGCCGGCCGCGGCGCTGCCCAAGTTGCAGGAGTTTCTTGCCGATCGCCGGGATGTAATGGCCATCGCCACCTGTCGGCGCAAGCAGCATGGCGGCAACTTTGTGGGGTCCTTGATTGCAGAGCTCGAGGTGCTTCTGCAGGGCGCGCAGGCCGGCTTCCAGATTGTCGATTTGGAGTTGGAATCGGCCGAGGCAGCCAAGCGGGCGCAACTGGGCAAGTTCCGAGCCGGGTTGCAGGAAGCGGGCGCGGCGCTCATGGTGAGCTTCCACGACTATACCCGCACCAAGGGCCTGCAACAGGCGGCGGCCCGCATCGACTTATTTGAGCCGGACTTCGTCAAAGTGGTCTCGATGGCGCGCTCGCTCACTGACAACCTGGCCGTGCTGCGGCTCATCGAGGACCGGTCCGCCGCCGCCCAGGTGGTGGGCATCGCCATGGGCGAGGAGGGCCTGGTGAGCCGTGTGCTGGGGCCACGGGCTGGAGGCGCGTTTACCTTTGCGGCCTTTTCTGAAGGCACCGAAACGGCGCCGGGGCAGATCGCGGCGCGGACGCTGCTCGATCTCTACCGCGTGGAGCATCTCGATCAGGCCACGCGCATCTTTGGCGTGGCCGGCAACCCCATCGCGCACTCGCTTTCGCCGCTGCTGCACAACACCGCCTTCCGCCGCGAAAACGTGAACGCGATCCTGCTCCCCCTCAAGGTGCGCGCGCTGGCCGACCTGCTGACCATGGTGCGCGAGCTTCCCCTGGGTGGAGTGGCCGTGACCATGCCGCTCAAAAAGGAAGTGCTGCCCCACTTGGCGAATATGGACCCGCTCACGGCCCGCATCGGCGCCTGCAACACGCTGCGCACCGGGGCCGACGGCAAGCTCTACGGCTTCAATACCGATGTGGCCGGGGTGGTGAGGCCGCTGGAAAAGCGCCTGCGGCTCAAAGGCGCGCGCATCGCCGTGCTGGGCGCGGGCGGAGCGGCGCGGGCGGCGGTGTTTGGCCTTGTGGAGCAGGAGGCAGAGGTTTTTGTGGTCAACCGCACTCACGAAACAGCGGTGAAACTGGCCCGGAAAGCCAAGGCCAAATCGCTCAAGCACGATCTGTTTGCGAAGCAGCATTTTGATGTGCTCATCAACTGCACGCCCTGCGGCATGGAGGGCAACAAGCAGGCCCTGCCCATTGCCGAAAATGAGCTGAACGCCGGCCTGGTCTTCGACATGGTTTATAACCCGCTCGACACGCCGCTGCTCAAGCTGGCCAAGTCGCGCGGCATCCATGTAATCAGCGGACTGGAAATGTTTGTGCAGCAAGGCGCTCGCCAGTTCGAAATCTGGACCGGCAAGCCCGCCCCCGAGGCCGAGATGATGCGCGTGGTCGAACACGCGCTGCGCGCGCGAGCCTAAGCAGCGCGAGGGTCAATCGCTTTCCCAGCAGAAGGCTCCCAGAAAAATTCCCATCTCGATTCGACTCTCTCCCGACGTTGCCGAGGGCCTTCGCGCGACCGGCCACGGCTGGCAGCGCCGCGCCAATGAAGCGCTGAGAACATGGCTTGTAAAAATGGGGGAAGGGCTACTGAGCCGCACTTCACCTAACCGCTGAAAACGTTGGGTTCCATGCGCATCCAAGTGGAGCGGTTCTCTAATTTTGCTGACTGGCCTTCATCTCGTCCCGAACCTTGTGCGCCAGCTTCTCAACCTGCTCGGCCTTCTTGATAACGCTCAGTGAAAGCGTGTCCTTGTTGCTCTTGTCAAGTTCTGCCTTCAGTTCGTTCGCCAAAGTCAGCAACATAGCAGTGTCGTCCGCGAGTTGCTTCTGTTGCGGAGTCTGCGGAGTCTGAGGAGTCTGCGGAGTCGTGGACTTGGAAGTGTCCGCTGTCGCCTCTGTGGTTGCTGGCGCCTGGGCCACAGGGGGTTGAGCCGCGCTGCCCTGAGTGGGTTGCTGAGCTGCAGCTAGTGAAATTGAGCCGAAGGTGAAGACCGCCAGGCAAGCCAAATTTCGCACAGAGCGCATCCGTCTCTCCAACCTGCACAAGGAACGAAACCATGACAGGATCCTCATAGCAAACCTCAGATCTACTGGCGAAGTCGCCCTGCTTTATCTGCCCCCTGGTCCCACATTCCTCACAGGCATCCGGCGCGCCGAAGAGGCGAGGCATCTAATTGGAAACGGACGCCCTCATCTTGCTTTGAATGCTGTGCGCCAGCTTCTCAATCAGTTCAGCCTGCCGGATCTCAATCATTGAATGCGTACCCGGCGTGCCCTTGTCCGTTTCGGTCTTCAACTGACGGGCCAACTCAACCAATTTTGCAGTGTACGATGTCATGTCTTTTTGGCGCTGCAAATTTATCTCGTTAAACCGCTTAAGGTTGTCTTGCAGCTTCATCGAATCTTCCATGAGCCGGTTGGCGTCCGCCGTTGGATTCGCAGTGCGATTCATCGGCGCCATTCCCGGCTCAGGCGGCGGATAGGGCAATCCGTTCCCTACCTGCGACTGGCCGGCACTCGAGACGTGCGATAGTTGGAAACCCGCGGCGAACGGCATAGACGTGACTACAGCCAGGCAAACGAGGCTCCGTACCCAAGGCGCTTTCTCAAGTACGATGCTCCGTGGTCTGAACGCTCCGATGCTAAGGTCGCTGCTTCTCATGCTGACAGTATAGAGTGGGCAAAAGAATGATCAGATGTCTCTCTTTGAGAAATTTTGATCGGTCCGAATCTTTCGGAAAGAGATTCATTGAAGATTCCTTTGCGTTGCCCGGTAAAGTTGGTTTCGGCGGGAAAACATTGTTCTTGCGCCGCTCAAGGCGGAGCCGCCACCAGAAATTCTACCATTCTCACAAACTTTGGGGAATGTCTACTTTCCAACACAAAATGAGCCTGAAGGCTGAAGTTGATTCAAACACAAGTTGAGCCTGAAGGGTTAGGCATGCTGACCTCCTGCCTACCGGCCATTCTTCTTCCCCGTCTTGGCGGCCTTGGGCTTTTCGCCCGGGACATGGCCCACGGGAATCGGCCCCATATCCGGCCCGATGCGCTTAACCTGCGTATCGATCATCTCGTAGCGGATGGTGCGCGGGTGGGCCGGCCGGCTGATGCCGGTGGCCGCATCCGCAGTCACATCGGGACCGCTCGCGAGTTGGAAGCTGAACACTGGCACGGCGCCGCCGGGGCCGGCCTGCGACGAAACCAGCACCGGCAGATAGCCCTGAATAGGATGCAGCCGGAAGGCAGTCTCATAGCGGTGGTGCTTCAGGCTCCAGGTAAAGACGCGCACCTGGTCGAAATCGAAAGGCAATCCGGATAGGGGCGGGCTGAGCACGGCCACGTATTCCGGGACCAGGTGGTCCGGATTGTTGGCCTGGCTGTCGGCAACCTTGGTCAGGACGTAGGCGCCCACGATCCGCTGCCCCTCAGCATAGATGCCAATCTCGTCCGGAACATCCACATCCACGCGGCCGGCCAGCAGCCAGCCCACGCGGCCCTGCGTGTCGCGAATCAGCCACCAGTCTTCGAGGGAGGCCGGCGCAGCCTCTGACTGGCTGGAAACCGCTGCAGCGGCGGCGCCCGGCGCACCCTTCGCAGGCAAGGCAGATTTCGGCAGGGTGGGCGCGGCAACCGGCGCAGGGCCTTGCGCGGATATCTTTGGAACCGAAGCGCGCGCCAATAGCTGGACTTTGGCGTTCGCGGCCAGCAGATAAAAATGCTCTGTGGCCCGCCCCGGCAGGATGTGGAGATAAAGGTCGTCGCGGACAACTGCGGTCGAAACCACCGGATCCTTTTTGTGCTGCGTGGCAAGCTGGGCAAAGGCCTCATAGGTCTTGCTATCCACCACGGCCCGCTCTTCAATCCAGCCGATCTCGTTCTTTTCCGTCTTCACCCTCAGAAAGCGATGGCCGTGTTCCAGCACTTCCAGCGGCTGGCCGTTCACCACCTCGGCCACTCGATTGGAGACGGCGGCTACGCGGTCATGCAGGTACATCTCGCGTGCGGAAACGTAAACCGTCTCATGCTTTTCATGGTGGAATCGCGCGCACCCGCCGGAAAAGACGAGCATGCAAAGCGTGAGCAGGGCTTGAAGAGAGGCTCCGAAGCGCCGGACAGAAGGGACAAATGAGGTTGGAGATTGCGTGAGCACAGCCAGTGGCGATCTTCTTGAGCATAGCACTGCGCGCGTCAGGACTAATGCGCATCTCGCAATCCGATGAAGCGGCGATCAGCGAACTGGCGGTTGCTAAGGCGCGGCAACAATCGCGACGGGAGAGGATCCGGTGTTGGCGGTGATTTGGGGGTCGAGCTTTCCGGCGGTGGTGGTGTCAAAAGTAAAGGAATCGAAGTACGGGCTGCCGCTCGCATTCACGCCCACCACAAAGGCGCCGGTGTTGTCCTCCGCCAGGCTATCCGGCAGGATGCCGGCCGATGCGGTGCTGCCGGTGGCCACCTGATAGGTGGGCGCGGTCGAAGTCCCCGTGGCCGTGATCGTAAACCCTGCGATATTTCCGGAACTGGTGCCTGCTCCGTTGGCGACATAGACGTAATCGCCTGTCGCAACCGGCAAAATGAAACTCGGCGCAAGTCCACCGCTGGCAAAGGGAGAACCGGCCGCCTGTGTCAGCGTGCCGCCCAGAGTGCTGTAATCGAAAACCCGCAAACCGCCGCCGGTGCCTGCGGAGTCGCCCAGGACTTCGCCCACATAAAACAGCCGGTCGGCAGGATCCACGGCTACCGAAACGGCAGAGCCGCCCGTGTGCGCCACTTGGATCGTGCTCCCCGGGGTTCCAGCCGGAAACGGGTTGCCGGGATCGAATGGAACCACAAGGGCGCCGGCTGCGCCCAGAGCGACGAAGACGTTGGCGTTATCCGAGGAAATGGCCAATTGGCCCGGCTGCACCGCCGTCCCCGCAATCGAAAAAGATACGGTTTTCACCGGGGACCCGCTCACGTAGGTGCCCGTGGACGTGATGGGGATGGCGTCCAGTTGTACGCCGACAGTTCCTTGTTGAGCATCCACCAGCCACGCGCCGGTCGAGTCCACCTGCATGGAAAAGGCCTGGTCGCTGGATATATTTGTGGCCGTTCCCAGCGCGCCGCTCGAGGCGATAGGGTACAGGTAAATGCCGGCCGTCGAGCCCACATACAGAAAGCTGCCGCTCGGCGAAATGACAAGGGCATAGGGTACGCCGGTCACCGGGTACGGGCTCCCCGATAGCTGAGTCAGCGTGCCGCTCACCACCGATTCGCCGACGATCTGCGGGGTCGATCCGGAGTTCAGGATGTAGAAGTTACCGCTGGAGGCCGTGGTGCAGTTGGTGGTGCATCCGGTGGCGCTTGTGCCGCTGGGCGCCTGCCAGAAATCTCCGCATCCAGCCACAAAGCCGGCCGTCACAAGCGCAGACGCCAACAGGAACAGCCTTGCCCAGTTTCCGATCTTCATTGCCGCTCCTTGATTGATGATCGGCGGTCCAAAGGGAAATGACGTCCGCACATTGCCGCCGTTCCCGCCTGTTCAGTACCCAACAAAACAAGCATTGACAGTCCCGATGCAAGGGTATCGCGTTCACACGGTCCCTGTCCCATTGTCGACGGATCGGACATAACAGGTATCCTTCTGAAATCCTAATTCAAGAGACGCGCAGGGTTGGTCATCCGCTCAGCGGTTGCATCTAGGGTTCCTGCTGCCGGCTGACGGGCTACTTTTTTTATTCGGAGGGTAATCATCTTTGGTGGTCGCGAAGTTAGCGGCGCGTGTTGAGAAAGGACCCGCCCGGATCTGGCGAAGGGGCTCATGCAGTTTGCAGGCACAGCCGCAACTACAGATCCAAGGCGGGCAAAACAGTTCTCCAACAGTCCAATGCGGCCTTTCAACGAAGCTCTGATAACGCGACAACAGGGCTGGACCCTGCAGCTCATTCCATTTCTTCGTTGACTGATTTAAATCCCGGCAATCGCCAGCTCGATCTCGCTGCCTTTCAACAACCTCACGTCGTTTTTCCTGGTTGCCGCGAAGACCCCCGAGTTCTCGCTTGCTATCTTGCTGTGAAGGTCCACTCCCGACAGCGCGTCAATTTGATCCACTTGCAATGTTCCGTTGTTCCAGCCGGTCTGCGCCCGATCCCCGGCATCAATGGGAGTTACGCCGTATTCTGGATCTGAGCTCTCCGATGGCAACACTCCCACAATGGTCGCTTTGATCGGAATAACTTGACCGTTCTTGAGCTGCGCCTGGCTGAAGCGCAACGCCAGCTTGGACGTCCCGGCCACTTGCATGTCGTCGGTCGCGACTGAGCCGATCAGCATGGTGCCGGATGGCAACTCCAGACCATTTCTGAGGCGCACCTTCCCGCTCAACTTGGCTTTGAACTGGCCGCCCGGCTGAACCTTCTTAGCGTCGAGATTATCCACCAGGGCGGCTTGGGCAGGCACCATCTCCGCTGCCTCCTGCTGCCCGGCAAGTGCGGCGGAAGTGCTCTGAACATTTTGCGAGGGTTGCGAATTTACTGTGGACTGCGCGACGGAAAACGCCGGCAAAAGCAGCGCTAAAGACACACTTGTGATGGAAAGCTTAGCGGCAGTTTTTAGTTTCATGCGAAACACTCCAGGATTTTGGGATTTACGTGCGTCTCCGCAATGCGTTCCAATCGGAGGCAGCTTGCTATCGAGATAGACGAAGCATAATTGTCGTAAGTTCGTAGTTTGTACCAAATACCGGTTCGGCGCCCTGGTTGGGGCCTGTCATTTCGAATCTAAACAACATGGAATAAGCGACATGCATTCCATCGGGCCGGACTCGTTCCCAGACTCATTCCTTGATCTTTTTTATGGGCCGTGGGTTGACGGGACCGAGCACCTTCAAGACCAGCTTTGCGGCCGTCAAATCCTCGATGGCCATGCCCACGGACTTGAACACAATGGGCTTGTCGCGAGGCACGGTCACCGAGCCGGACAGAATCTCGCCGATCTCGGCCTGCACTTCTGCGCCTGAGAGCCGCACGTCTCCCGATTCGCGCTCCACGTAGGATCGGGACTCGGCCACCCCATAACTCCCCAGCATGGCTTGGTCGTCCAATTCGCGCAGCGCGGAACCGGTGGCCCCCACCGCGAGCACCAACGCGTGAGGCACGAGCCAATGGCCTTCAAGAACCGGAGCAGACGAGGCGGTTTCGGTCAGAACCACGTCGGCAGCCCCGGCCTCCTGAATGGACGCAGCGCGGACGCCGGTTTCCTCAGCCAGACGTTCCGCATGGGAAGGGGTGCGGCTCCAGATGCGGACGTCTTTCAACGCAGGCCGGGCCAGCCGCAGAGCCCGCAGGTGCGAGCGCGCCTGAACGCCCGAGCCCAGAATGCCCAGGCTCGCTGCCTCCGGCGGAGCGAGAGCGTCCAACGCAACGGCGGAGACGGCGGCGGTGCGCATCTCGGTAATCAGGCGTCCATCCATGACCGCCAGTGGCTCACCGGTGGAGCGGCGCAGCACCTCAACGATGGCCATGTGGGTGTGCAGGCCCAGCGCCGGATCGAGTTCTTCGTTGCCGGGAAAAAACGTAACGGTCTTCACACCCATCATGTCGCCGTAAATCACCGGCATGACCGCAAACCAGCCGTTGCGCGAGCCTTCCGCATTGCTGGCCCGCAGAATGGTGCGCGCCGGCTGATCAACTAGCCCGGCAGAGTAGTCGGTGAGCGCCTGGCGAATGGCCGGGATGAGCGCGTCGTAGGTGAGGACGGCGCGGACTTCGTGCTCAGGAATATACACAGGAATGAGTGCTCAAGAGAATGAGGCTGGAAACTTGCATCCTCGGCGTCTTAGTTGGGACGCCCGCCCGAGCTGGTGCGGCGGCGGAAGCGCTCGTCCACCGGCTGCCGGCCCTGAAAGCCGGATTCGAAAGTGTGCCAGTGCTCGATCGACGACTCGCCCATGCGCCAGCAAAGCAGCACCACCTGATCGTCGACGCGGCAGGGAAAATCGAGCAGCCCGGCTTCAATATCCTTCACCTGCACGCCGATGGAGTCGATCTCGGCGAGGCTCTCGCGGACGCGCTGCAGGTGGGCCTCGATCTCCGCGCGCTTTTTGGATACGTCGCCCACGTCTACGCGCATGCCGCCGGAGAGATAAATGCGCCGCGCCAGATCGGAAAGCCCGGAATCTACTGTGTCAGCCAACTGCTTGCCTTCGACCGCGCGCTTCAGCAGCGACTCCAGCACCGGGAGCAGTGACTGCGCTTCTTCGAGGGTGAAGGTCTTCATCGGATCTACGCCTCGGTAAATAGCATACGACGAAATGGATTGTGGGCAATGATCAATTAGTGACAGGGGTTATAAATCAGCTTCCAGCCGCTAGCTTCTAGTTGCTAGCATTTTGCCGTGGGATCGGACTTGGCATCGAGCCCGCATCTCCGTGAGCCGGAGCTGAAAGCTAGGAGCTAGGAACTGCTTTTGTGCAATTCGACAGCGAGCGGAGCTAGTAGCTAGAGGCTGGGAGCTGGAAGCTGCTTTTTCATCCTACTTCCAGCATCCGGTTCATCGCCACTTTGGCCCAATTCTTCACGCCGGGACGCATCTGAATGCGGTTGACGACGCGGCCCTCAACCAGATTCTCAAGCGCCCACGCCAGTTGGTTCGGGCTGAAGCGGTACATAGTGGTGCACAGGCAGCCCGTATCGTCGAGCGTGATCACGCGCTTTCCTTGGTCGGCAAAGCGGCGCGCCATGCGGTTCACCAGGTGAATCTCCGTGCCGACGGCGAACGTCGCGCCCGCCGGCGCATCTTCCACAATTTTGATGAGCCGTTCCGTGGAGCCAAGAGCGTCAGCCTTCTGGCAGACTTCCCAGCGTGTGGTCGGGCAGCGCAAGGTAGTTTTCCAGGCTGTATCCGTTTTCGGGGCCGCCGGTGCTTTCGGGACTGCAGACGCTGTCAGTCTCCGGCGCAGCCGCCGTAACTTCGTCAAGAATCAGGTTCACCGTATTCCGCCTTCAGTCCAGCCCACCCTTTCAGGCAGCGGACGGGGATGCTGAAAGCTAATCCAGGCCTGCAGTGGATGCACCGACCTTCCAGGGTTTCTGGCGCTGAAGCCGAAACCCTCAGAGAATCCCAATCTACGGGGTTGTTGCAGCCCTCTCGTGCTAATGACATGCGGTATGCGCCGAGCGGATTCGTAAAACCCCGCCCGTCAACAGCCGCCCCCATTGGCTTCCAGTGCAAACCCGGCGCAGCAGTCGGCACAAACCGCCGCTGAGCAGTGCGCAGCATCGACGCCGCCGAGGCCAACAGTCATGAAACCAGAATCAACACAGCAAACCAAAGTCGATGTTGTGACGTACTGATTGTGACCGCCTTATCCGGACAGGTATCATTGCCTTTCATGGGAACTCCGCACACAATTCTGATGGCTAACCTGGGGATGGCCGACTCGCTGATCCTCATGGTGATGGCGCTGGTGGTCTTCGGGCCGCGCCGCCTGCCGCAGATTGGCCGCCAGATCGGCAAGTTGATGTACGAGTTCCGCAAAGCATCCAACGACTTTAAATTCCAGATGGAAGAGGAATTGCGCAACGCCGAAGATGCCGACCGCCGCAAGCAGGATGAGGAGAAGATGCGGGCGTTGGCGGTGACGACGACAGCGCCGACGCTTTCTGCCCCGGAGGCGGTGACCAGCCTGTTACCCTCTTCCTCAGTTGAACCGGACGAGGCTGCCGCGCCGGTTGAAAGCCCCTACCCGAAAGAGGCGGTTTACCCTCCGGCAATGGCGGCATCCACCGAGCCTGCGCCCGAGGAGACCGTTCCCCGCATCCAGCCGCCCTCGACCGGCGAGCCGGTAGAGGCCGCGCGGCCCAACCGGCGCACCGCTCCGGCCGACGCCGCCACGGAACAAGCCGCCGTACCCCAACAAGCACTTGAAAAACAACCCGCCCCGGAAGCTCAGCACACCCCCGAACCGGAGCAGGCGGTACCTCATGGATGACCCCTTGGACGCAATCAGCAAGGCCCGGGCAGCTGTGACCGAGCGCGCCGATCTCCCCGGCATGAGCCTCATGGAGCACCTGGACGAGCTCCGCCGCCGCATCGTCCACTCGGCCATTTATCTGGGCCTTGGCTTCTTCATCTGCTGGTTTTTTCGCGACCGCATTGTTGACTTCCTTCAGGCGCCGCTCAATCACATCGGCAAGAAGCTGGTCTTTACGCATCCCATGGACGCACTCAACCTCGATCTGCAAGCCGCGCTGCTTGCCGGAGCAATTCTCGCTTCGCCCTTCATCCTCTTTCAGGTCTGGCTGTTCATTGCGCCGGGGCTTTATAAGAGAGAGCGGCGCTTTGTTATTCCCTTCATGGCCGCCACGGTCGGGCTGTTCTTAACCGGCGCCGGCTTTGGCTACTTCTACGTGTTGCCGGCGGCCATCAAGATCCTTATCGTCGGCTTCGGGCATAATTTCACCCCCATGGTCACCATCGAGGATTACACCAGCTTTTTCCTGTCAGTGATTCTCGGCCTGGGAATCAGCTTTGAACTCCCCATCCTCATCTTCTTCCTGGCCATGTTCGGCATCGTGAGCCCAAAGTTCCTTTGGAAGAATATTCGCTACGCGATTCTGGCGGTGTTTCTGGTGGCAGCCATCATCACCCCCAGCCCCGACCCGTGGACCATGTGCATCTACGCCATTCCCATGCTGTGTCTCTATTTGATTGGCATCGGCGTGGCCTGGTGGGTCCATCCCTCCCGCCGCAAAGCCAAAGAAGCGAAGGAGTCCGCACAATGATTCTCTCCTCGTTTTGGAAGAGAGTCACGCAAGGACTGCCGGGTGCCCCATCCTTGCCACGTTCTTGTTTTTGTGGCAAGGGTGGGAGACATCGAAAGTCGACCAGCCGGGTGCCCCAGTTCTCGGGGTTCCCGGCGACAGGTCTTCGTCGCTGGGGTGAGGATTCGCTTTTGAGACCTGGGAGAACACTAATTTTGAGCAGTTTTGCGGCGGGATTGGTTCTACTGGCTCCTCTGTCCGTTCCCGCCCAGCCCCACTTCAACGGCGCCAAAGCATTGGAGTACGCCCGCGAGTTTGTCGCCATCGGCCCCCGCTGGCCCACCAGCCCCGGACACGTCAAAGCCGAAGAGTTCCTGCGCGACCACTTCAAGCACGATCAACTGGAAGAAGACACCTTCACTGCCAACACACCCATTGGAACCGTGCCCATGTGCAACTTCATCGTGCGCTTTCCAGGCAGGAAGAACGGCGTGATTGTGCTCAGCACCCACTACGAAACCAACTACCCGCTCAGGAACATCAACTTTGTGGGCGCCAACGACGGCGGCTCCACCACCGGCCTGCTCATGGAGATCGCCGACCAGTTGCGCGGAGATCTGGCGCGCGACAAAACGCTCGATGGCTATTCCGTGTGGCTGGTCTTCTTCGACGGCGAAGAGGCGATTCAAAGCTGGTCCAAATCCGACTCAACCTACGGCAGTCGCCACCTGGCCGCCAAGTGGGGCCGCGACGGCACTTTGTCAAAAATCAAAGCCTTCATGCTTGCCGACATGATCGGCGACAAGGACCTCGACATTCAACACGAAACCAGTTCCACCGACTGGCTGGTCGCGCTGGTGCGCCAAGCCGCGAAGAAGTTCGGTTACGAGCGCTATTTCTTTCAGACCGACGAAGCGGTCGAAGACGACCACCTGCCTTTTGTCGCACGCGGCGTTCCCTCGATCGACGTCATCGACCTCGACTACGGCCCCAACAACAGCTACCACCACACCGCCCAGGACACCATGGACAAAATCAGCGCCCACAGCCTCACCATCGACGGCGACGTGTTCATGGAAACCATCCGTCTGATTGATCAGAGGTGAAGCTCAAGCTTCTAGCCTCTAGCTCCCAGCCACAGCCTAACCGCATCAAGCTTGAAGCTAGAAGCTGGAAGCTGACTTCCTGTAGCATCCAGAAATGATTGCGGGTGCATCCTGGGTCTGGTGGATTGGCTTTCACGCGGTGGTGGCTGCGCTGCTGCTTGCCGACTCGCTGCTGCCCGGCCATCGGCGCGAGACACAGCACCCGCAGGCCTTTGCGTGGCTCGGCACCGCTGCATTCGTGCTCGCCGCTGCGGGCTTTGCGGCCTGGATCGCCGTGACCCGCGGCCGTCAGCCGGCGCTCGAATGGGTGTGCGGATACGCCATTGAAACTTCGCTCAGCGTCGACAATCTCTTCGTTTTCCTGGTCATCTTTCAGGGCTTCCGCATCAGCGCGCGGCGCCAGCACAACGCCCTGATGTGGGGTGTCGCCGGAGCAGTCGTGCTGCGCGCGCTCTTTATTCTCGCGGGCATTTCACTCCTTCATCGTTTCAACTGGATCACATACATTTTCGGTGTGTTTTTGCTCTATGCGGCCTGGCGCTTGATCCGCGGCGGCTCTGCCAAGGCCGCCATTCCAGAATGGATTCGCAAGCTGCAACCCGCCAAGGGTTCGCTCTTGCCCGTAATCCTGGCCGTCGAAGTCACCGACGTGCTGTTTGCCACCGATTCCATTCCCGCCGTGCTGGCCATCAGCCACAATCCATTCGTGGTCTACACGTCCAACGTTGCGGCCGTCCTCGGCCTGCGCTCGCTTTACTTTGCCCTCGCCGCGCTGCTCGACCGCTTCCGCTATCTGCACTACGGCCTGGGCGCGATGCTGGCCTTTGTGGCGCTGAAGATGCTGGCCGCCCGCTGGATCGACCTGCCCATCACCCTGTCGCTTGCCACGATGGGCGCCATCCTGACGGCGTGCGCGTTGGTGTCGTGGTTCGCGGGAAACACAGCATCCCGTTCATGAAACAGCGATCAGGCGCCCTACCCGAAATGCTGAGCCCGTGGCGTCGCCGTTCGCGTGCAGAATGCGGGGCAAGGAATGAGCGCCTTCGCGGGCGCGGAGAAGCTCGCCGCCGCCGGTATTTCCTTCGCGATCGAAGACCGCGCCCCACTCCATCAGCTCCGCGACGCGCAGCGGGCCTTCCGCCACCAGCGCCTCGGCTGCCGGGCGGTAGACGAGTCCGTCGCCCGCCCCTAAATGTGTCGTCAAGATGGAGCGCAACATCCGCATCGCCCTCCAGGGCCACAGTGATTCTACCCTGCGCGTAATGGGTGTCGGACTCGCCGAGCGATTCTTTGGTGACCACCAGCACTTCGCCGTGGCGCGCCAGTTCAATGGCTGCGCGCAGGCCGGCTAACCCCGCGCCCGTCACCAAAAAGTCCACCTGAGACGGCTTTGCCATAACATTCGAGGTTAACACCGCGGCAGCAGGGTTCCCGAATCCAAGGCATTGAGCAGACCTCCGGGCGAGAAGGGTCCGAATTGCTCAGACACCGGAAATCTGGGCATATAGAGTGAGAAGCGTAGGGATAGATAGACCACAACCACCCGACCTTGTGAGGGATCTCCTCGAACGGATTCAATATCCTTATGGTGGCTGCGAATGCTGGCTTGTTCCTAACGGCATCCGAGCATCCCACCAAACAATAGTAACCACAGACACCTTAAGGGGGTCACACATGCGTGGACTCAAAACTCTCGCTTCATCTGCACTCTTGTCCGCTGGCCTGGTTCTCGCACCGACTGCCCATGCGCAAGTTGAAATTGGCGTCGGCGTCGGGATTCAGCCGGTTTGTTCCTACGGCTATTATGACTACGCCCCCTACGCCTGCTCGCCCATGGGATTTTACGGACCGGGCTATTTCTATAACGGGGTCTTCCTCGGCATGGGCCCCTGGGCCGGCTGGGGCTATAACCACGGCTGGGGCGAGCATCGGTTCGTCAATGGCGGCGGCGGAAACTATCGCGGCGGCGGCGGCGATGCTGCCAATCGCGCTTTCGGACGCGGCGGCGGTGAAGGACGAGGCGGAGGCGGAGGAGCACGAGGCGGCAGCGGTTACCATTCCACGGATCGCGGCGGCGGCGGACATGCCGTAGCAGAACGTAGCGGCGGTTCCCACGAAACAGTAGCGCGTGGCGGCACATCCCACGCCGCACCGATGCGCTCCAGCGCAGGCAATACAGCAGCTCCGCGTAGCGGCGGCCAATCGCATGCGTCGGCTCCGCGTGGCGGCGGCGGCGCATCGCACGCATCAGCTCCCCGTGGGGGTGGTGGACATGCCGGCGGCGAACACAAATAGTCGTTAGCTGCTGAAACAAGCGGCAGACGGCAAGACGAAGCGGCGGAGCCTACCAGCTCCTCCGCTTTTCCTTTGCGCGATCATGGCTCGGCGCTGATCTTGACCCTAAGATTCATCTGGATTAAAGATCAGCGGGTCATGAGCTCGTAAACTTCCCGTTCGATTTCGGCAATCGCGATGGGCGCAAGGCCCTGGGCCTTCAGTTGCTGATTCAACGTATCAATCGGACCCTTTTTCAGCGCGGCCCACTGTATTATCCGCTCGCTTGACGCAGTTCGCGCCTGGTCATAGACGGCCAAGGCCTGCGCAGGCGTTGCGCGTTCAGAGCTCTCGGCCACGCGCAACGCGGAGGTCAGCTCCTGGTTGGCGGCGCCAAGACCAAGCAATGTCTCGCCAGTTCCCCCCACCAGAGTGTCGATTTGAGCGGCCAATTCTTTCGCGTGACTCGTGATGTCGCCGTTCCCGGCAGTCGCAACGATCTTGGTGAGCCGCTCTTTCACCGAGCCGATCTCCGCGAGAGCGCGCCGGCTTTCGAGCGAATCGAGAAAGATTCTGTAACTGGTTTTGAACGTTTCGTCGAACTCCGCTTGGCTGGCGGGAGAACGCGGATCTTTTACAACCGTCAGCGTCTCCGGCGGCAGCATCTCCCCATCGGATTCAAGCTCCACCGTGTAGATTCCCGGCGCGGTGCGCGGACCCCGCGGAATATCACCTTCCCCGTCGTCCGGCTCGTTGCTCTCGGCTACCCCCGTGCTTCCCCACGCAAGATTCCAGATCAGCCGATGCATGCCCGCCGCGGCCCCGAGCGGCTCCGGCTTCGGGAACCAGCGCTCCGCAATGGGCATCTGCGCATGGTTCGCCTCGTGCCGCTTTGCGGATGTGAATCGCCGCACCAGCTTGTGATGCTCGTCGTAAATTCTGATCGAGACTTCGTGCGCTTCGCTGGGCAGATAGTAGTCGAGGATCGCGCCATCTGGCGGGTTCTCCGCAGTTGGCTCCTCGGGCGGCAATGGAGTTCCGGGGAATCCATCGTTATCCACGCGCACGGCCGTCTCCGGCTTGTAGAGAAAAGCTCCTTTGCTCCGGCTCCGTTCCGACGCCTGCCGCAGAGGAGTTATGTCATCCAATATCCAGAACGACCGCCCGTGGGTGGCGATGACCAGATCATCCCCATGCACGGCCAGGTCGCGTACTGAGGTTACAGGAAGATTCAACTTGAGCGGCTGCCAATGCCCTCCATCGTCCACAGAGAATGTCACGCCAAACTCCGTACCCGCGTACAGCAATCCCTTGCGCTTCCGATCTTCGCGCACCGCATTCACAATAGCCGGATCCGCAAGCCCGTTGGTAATGGACTTCCACGTCTTCCCATAATCGTCGGTGCGGTAAATATACGGCGTCCGGTCATCCACGCGATGCCGCTCGACAGCCGCGTAGGCTGCGCCCGCGCTGAAGTGCGAGGTCTCGATCAGCGAGACCCTGCCCCAGGGTTGCATCCCCGGCGGAGTCACGTTGGCCCAGCTCTTCCCCCCGTCGCGCGTCACTGAAATGACGCCCGTATCGCTCCCCGCCCACAGCACATCTTTGTCCACATACGAAGGCGCAACGGTGGCAAGTGTCCCGTAACCCCGCTCGATCGCATTGTCAACCGTCGGCCCGTCTTTCTGTCGAGTCTCGTCGAGTGAGTTCTCCGCCGCCGCTGCCATCAACCCGCCCCCCGCAACCGCGTTCGCAGCTACTGCTGGAGCCTTCGACCCCGTAAGGTCGGGGCTGATCTGCGCCCAGTGCAGACCGCCGTCTGTCGTCTTCAGCACATACTGCGTGCCAAGATAAAGCGACGTTTTATCAACCGGCGAAAACACCAGCGGCGGCGTCCAGGGAGCGCGATATTTTCTCAGCGAAAGCTCCGTGCCGAACACCTGCACAGGCCACGGCGTAATGTCCTGCGAGTGCGACCGTCTCCTATCCCATCGCTCGACCCCTCCATAGCTGCCGCTTACATACACAATCTCCGGGTCTTTCGGATCGAGCGCGAAATAGCCGCTCTCGCTGCCGCTGGCGGGAAACCAATCGCGGGGCGTGATCTGTCCATGGTCCGTGCGGCTCAGCACCGCCGCGCCGCCGCTATCCTGCTGCGCGCCATACACCGCATAGGGAAATTGATCGTCGGTGGTCACGTGATACATTTGCGCCGTCGGCTGGTTATACCAGCTTGACCAAGTCTTGCCGCGGTCCAGGCTGATTGTCGTCCCCTGGTCCGTCCCCAGCACCAGGTGCGATCCATTCTTCGGGTCCACCCACAGCTCGTGATAATCGTCGCCGCCCGGCGCCCCTCGCACCACGGTAACGGTTTTGCCGCCATCCACTGACCCCATCAGCGCGACGTTCGGAACATAAATCACATTGGCATCGCTGGGATCGACCGTGATGCGGCTGAAGTACCAGGCGCGGCTGGTCAGGCGCGCGTCCGTGTTGGCCAGCGTCCAGTTCACGCCGCCGTCGTCCGATACATATAGCCCCGACTTCTTTGCCTCGATCAACGCATAGACACGCTGTCCATCCGCGCTGACGGCCACGCCGGAGCGTCCCCACATGCCTTCGGGCAACCCATGCCCGGTGCACGGCTGCCACGTCTCGCCGCTGTCCGTCGATCGATAAAGGCCGCTGCCCTGCCCCGCGAGCGGCGCATAGGTACTCCACGGCGGCCGATGCGCACTCCACAGCGCGGCAAACAGCACGTTCGGCTTTGCAATCGCAATCGCCAGGTCAGCCGCTCCAATATCCGGCCCTTTGTCGAGCGTGTGTTTCCACGTCGCTCCGCCGTCGGTGGACTTGTAGACCCCCCGCTCGGCGTTCGGTCCATACGCATGGCCAAGCGCACCCACGTACACCACATCCGGGTTGGCCGGATCAATCGCAATCTTCGCAATCTGCCGCGTCTCTTTCAATCCGGCGTACGTCCACGTATCGCCGCCATCCGTCGACTTGTAAACGCCCGCTCCTGAAGCCAGGTCCGATCGAATGTCGGTCTCGCCAGTGCCAACGTAAATCACTTTGGGGTTCGAAGCCGACACAGCCAGCGCGCCGATTGAGGCCACCGGTTGATGATCGAAGATCGGCGTCCACACCGTACCCGCGTCCGTCGTCTTCCACACGCCGCCATCCACGGCGCCAAAATAAAATGTCGCTCCATCGCCCGCAGCCCCGCTCACGGCAACCGCGCGTCCCCCGCGAAACGGACCGATCAGCCGCCACTCCATGTCGCTGAAGAGCTGCGGGGAAACAGACTGCGCCGCCGCTGGAAGGGCGATTAACAAGGCAGCGAACACAATCTTCCTTCGCGTCACACGGATCTTGCTCATGCATTCTCCCTCAAAGTAAAAGTGTCGCCCAATTTGGAATCGCCAGAGAAAAACTCTCTATTCCTCATCGCCTTCGTCGGGCTCGGGGTCCGGCTTTTTCTCAAGATTCACCACCGGCAGGTGCGCCGCATCGAGCTGGCGATTCAAGGCCGGGATCGACGAAGTCTTTGTCGCCTCCCAGTGCTTAAGGGCCTCTGCCAACTCCTCGCTCACCTGCTCCCCCGCCCTAATTTGCGCCGCGGTGGGCGCTGCATCCGCTCGCCCTACTTCTTCGTAAAGACCTGCCGACTCCTGCGCCACCGCATCCAGCCCCGGCTCTTTCTCTCCGCCTTCAGGCTTCTCCGGCGCCTTCAACAGATCGCCCAGCTCTTTGTCGAGCTTGTCAATTGCTTCTTTAAGTGCGGGTGTGTCCTTGATGGCGGGCTGCACGCTTTTTGACAGCGCCTCCAACTGCTCCCGAGCCGAATGAACCTCCAGCGCCGCCGCCGCGCTCTTTGAAACCACGGCCGCCAACTTGCTCTGCGCCACAAAAAGGCCTTCCAATTCCGCCTCCGTGGCATGCACCCTCGGATCCATCTTGATGGTCAATGGAGCTGTCAGTACCTTGCCGTCAGCGGTCAGGCGAACCGTATAGGTCCCCGGCAGCGCGAGCGGCCCCTGTGGCGTGCGCGGCGTGTCATGCGGCACTGCGGAGATTGGATACGCGTAATGGGTCGCAGTCGGCATGGCGTAGTGCAGGTCCCACACCCAGCGATGCAGACCCCCATTGCCCGGAAGCGTCTTCGGCATCCGCAGCCAGTAAAGCGGAATCAGTTGCTTCGATAGCTCCTCCATAGTTGACTCGGGTGCATCATTGCTCGCGTACCTCCGCACCACTTTGCCGGTGCTGTCAATCAACTCCAGCGTCACCGGCCCTTTGGTCCCCTCCGGCAGCGCATAGTCAACGACCGCGCCGTCCGGAGGATTCTCGCCCGCCGGCTCATCGTTTGGCAGTGGCGTGTCTGTGTAGGTGCTGCGCCGCACGCGATACGCAGCGCCCGACTTGAACAGAACCGCGCCCGCATCCGCCTTCATCTCGGCAAGCTGTCGCAGGGGCGAGATGTCGTCGAGAATCCAGAACGACCGCCCATGCGTCGCCACAATCAAGTCGTTATCCTGTATCCACAAATCGCGCATCGACGTATGCGGAAGGTTGAACTCGAGCGGCTGCCAGTGGTCGCCATCGTCGAACGACACCCACACCGCCGTCTCGGTTCCTGCAAACAGCAGCCCTTTGCGCACCGGGTCTTCGCGCACTGTATCCACCGGCGAACCATCTGGCAGCCCTGCCGAGATCGATTCCCATGTCGCGCCGCCATCATGCGTCCGGAAAAGATACGGATGCAAATCGTCAATCCTCATGCGGCTCACAGACACATATGCTGTCCGGTCGTCAAAGTGCGACGCGCTGATCTGCGTCACCTTGCTCCACGGCGTCAGCTTAGCAGGCGTAATGTTTTTCCAGTTCTTGCCGTGGTCCTGCGTGATCCACACCAGGCCGTCATCGGTCCCTGCCCACAGCGTGTCATTCGCCTTGTACGATGCTGCAAGGGAGTAGATCACTCCCCTCCGCTTCTCAATATCTTTTTCCTTGAGCGGCTCCAGAGACGCAGGCTGCCCCGAGTGTTCGCGGCTTAAATCCGGGCTGATCTTCAGCCACGTCTTGCCGTAATCCTTGGTCTCGAACAACACGTTGGTCGCATAGAAGAGATCGTGCGCGTCCATCGGCGAGAACTGGATCGGCTCCGTCCGGTCAGAACGATAAGCCGGGTCGCGCACCGGCACCGGGGTCACGTTCTCGACCTGGCCCGTAGTCATGTCGTATTTCGATACTTCTGACCTTCCCGCTCCGTACACAATCTCCGGATGCAGCGGATCGGGCGCAACATAGCCATACTCAATCACGCCCACCGGATGCCACTCGCGAAACGTGATCTCCCCATCGTTGCCGCGGCTCGATATGCATACCGACCCGCTTTCCTGCTGGCCCGCGCACACCTGGTAAGGGAATGTATGGGTCACCCCCACGTGATAAAGCTGCGCCGTGGGCTGGTTGTACCACGAGCTCCAGGTTTCGCCGCGGTTCACGCTCACCAGCGCGCCCTGGTCGCTCACCAGCAGAATAATGTTCGGATTCTCCGGATTGATCCACAAATTCTGATAGTCGTCGCCGCCCGGCGCGCCACGCAGGCTCATCCACGTCTTGCCGCCGTCCATTGAGCGCTCCGTCACGATGCTCGCGCTGTAGACCACGTCCGGATTCTTTGGATCGACCTTCGCAATCGGCAGGTCGCCGCCGCCGATTCTCAGCGCCGGCCGCGGATCGTCGGTCGCCTTGTACCAACTCTCGCCCGCATCGTCTGAGCGATACACGCCCAGTCCAGCGCCCGAACCGTATGCGCCCTCGACATCCGTCGCAAGCGTAGCGTAGAGCCGGTTCGGGTCGCTCGCCGACAGCGCCACCTGAATCTGCACCACACCTTCCGGCAGGCCTTTGGTTAGCGGCTTCCATGTGTCGCCGCCGTCGGTCGATTTGAACAATCCGCCCTTGGTCCCTTCGTAGTTGTTGCCGTCCTCCCACGGGCCTAGCCGCGCTTCCCACAGCGCCGCATACACCACGTTGGGGTTGCTTGCATCGATCGCCACATCCGAGCCGCCCGTGCTCGCGTCCTTTGAAAGCACCTTCGTCCACGTAGCCCCGCCGTCGGTCGAGCGATAGATTCCCCGCTCCTCGTTTGCGCCATACGGATGCCCCAGCACCGCCGCAAACACCTTGTTTGGATCGCGCGGATCAACAGCAAGCGCCGGAATCTGTTCGCCGTCGCGCAAGCCAAGGTGCTCCCAGGTCTTGCCCGCATCGGTGGACTTGTAAATGCCGTCGCCCACTGAAAGATCGGGCCGATGCAGTCCCTCTCCACTGGCCACATACACCACATTCGGGTTCGAAGGCGCAGCCGCGATGGCCCCTATCGACTGGGAAGGCTGCTCATCGAAAATGGGATTCCACGTCCGCCCATAGTCGTCGCTCTTCCACACCCCGCCATCGACCTGGCCCATATAAAACACATTCGGCTGGCTCGGAACACCCGTCGCCGCGCGCGTGCGGCCTCCGCGAAAGGGCCCGATCATGCGCCAGTGCATATCCGGAAGCGGAATTGCAGTGTGCTCTTGAGCGCGCAGCAACGCAGGCGAAGCACACACGCAGGCAACCAGGCCGATCGCAAGCGATCCGGCCATCTTTGGGCGGGAAACCGAAGGAAAGAAAATCATGGGGCGGGGAACTCCAGACCGAAGCAGAGATTCAGCAATCTTAAAGTGTTTGATCCACTTCTCACAATCCCTTTTCGAAAGTTGCCTCGTAATTGAACCGGGTGCACAGGGTCGCGCAACCGGAAAAGAAACACTCCGTTCGATCAGGACATTTGACGGCAAACGGCCATTGCCCCTATCTGTAGGGAGGGGGCGCGTGCATATGAGAACTGCGATTCTGCTGCTGACAGTCTGCGTGGCTGCAACGGTGTTGAATGCGCAGACCCTTGGTGGATCGCTGCGCGGGGTCGTTGAAGATAGCCGGGGCGCTCGCATCCCTTCGGCATCCGTCGCCGCGCGCATGAATGCTTCTGGGCTTGCGCGCACGGTCACTTGTAGCAATCATGGGGCTTTCCGCATCGATGACCTTGCGCCTGGAATGTACAGGATTACTGTAACCGCAAGCGGTTTTGCCGATGCGGTTGCGGATGTGCCGATCGCAATGGGTTCTGTCCGTGACATAACTGTAACCATGAAGCCGCCGACCGTGCATCAAACCGTGGCCGTAAAGGCCCAAAGCTCTTCCATAACTACTCAGCCCCTCGACCTTGCCAGCCAGGTTCACCAGAGCATAGTCACCGCCCAGGACCTTGAAGAGCTTCCCCTTCCGGCTCGTAGCTTTGCTAACATTGCCTATCTTGCTCCAGGAACTGAACCGGTCGAGCCCTCCGACCCGACCAAGGCGCGCATTACTGCGGTCTCTACTGGTGGAAGCTCGGGGCTAAACAATGAACTTTCAGTCGATGGAGCCGATAACTCCGATGATTACATCGGCGGCTTCCTCGAAAATTTTCCTTCCGACGCCATTCAGAAGTTTGCAGTGAGAACATCGCAGGAAGATGCCGACACGGGAGGCACAACGGCTGCCTCCGTGATCCTGACCACCAAAAGCGGCGTCAATAGCTGGCACGGAAGTGCAGCGTTCTATGAGCGGGCCGCTCAACTGAACGCTCGCTTTCCCATCGAGAATCCGGCGCCCAACCCAAAGCAGCCGTTTTCACGGCAAAACTACGTCGGCACGGTTGGAGGTCCGGCGATCAAGGACAAACTCTGGTTCTTTACAGCATATGAAGGAGTTCACGAGGACGCCAGCATCGCCTACAGTGCAGCCAGCATCACGCAGTTTAATGCCCTCGCCACGCTGGCTTCAGACGGTCTAATCCCGAGAGTCAGTTCGATCGAGGTGCCGCCCAATGTGCCTATCCCGTTTCGCGATACCCTTGGATCGGAGCGGCTGGACTGGGCCCAGTCGCCCAGGTCGCAATGGTTTCTGCGCGGCTCGGCAGACAACTACACCACTCATAACGACCTGGTGCAGCAGGGTACATTGCCCTCGACCGGCTTGCTCACCCACAACAACTATCTGAGCCTTGCGATCGCCAATCAGTATGCTTTTACTCCCACCTTGCTGGGAAGACTGCTCTTCAATGCCAGTGGTCTGCGCCTGACACAGACCCGAAACTCCGACTTAGGCTTCGCGCTGGCTTTTCCTTTCAGTTCCACTTCCTTGACTGTGTCTGGCTTTGAAACCTTCGGAGATAACCAATTCGCAACGCCGATTACTTTTTTCCCCTCAAGCCGCGACCAGGAAAAGTATCAACTCCGGTACGACCTGAGCCAGGAACATGGACGCCATGCAATCAAGTTCGGCGTGAACTTCATTCATGAGCCGGTGCTCGATGGCGCTTTCCCCGGGAACACCGAGACGCTTTATCAGTTTCCGCAGAATCCGACTTATTACCTAAACGACTTAGCTCAGTTTACATCCGATATGATTACTGGAGCTTCAACGTCCAACCTGGGTGGCGGCTTCTCGCAGAACATACAACGGCTAGCGGGATATGGGCAGGATTCATGGCGACTTACGCGCGGCCTTACTTTCAATTATGGCTTGCGCTATTCCACGACCTATGGACTCTTCAACGGGTCGGGGCGAATTCAGACCGGGAATCCGGGCTATATCACGCTCAATACGCTCGACATTTCACTCGTCAAAGCTGCGCCACGGGATGACCGCAAGCAATTTGCGCCGCGAATCGGCTTTGCCTTTGCGCCTGGCGGCAAGGGAACTACCGTGATTCGCGCGGGGTTTGGTCTCTATTTCAACGATCTTGCCCAGAGCGGCTGGGCGACTGCTTTCCAGGCTGTCAACTCGCCACCGGGCCCCTGTGTCGATCCAGTCGCCAACCCGGCCGGCGCAGAGAATATGGGGTGCGTTGCTGGACACGCAGACGGAGGAACGGCCAATCTGATTGATCTCGGATATAAAACTCCGTATGCAATTCACGTCTCCGGCGGCGCGGAACATGCTTTCACTCAGAATTGGTCGCTCGGCGCGGACTATGTTCACGAACAGGGAGACCACGCCTATCGCGCCTACAGTTACATTGGCGGTACTAACTTGTTTACGCCGCGGCTGGCAGTCAGCGATCCCGCTCAAGCCGCCGTGGTCCCGGATGTGAATGTGTTTCACTCTGACAATCGTTCCAGTTACAGCGGATTGCTTGTCCATCTGCAAGGAAATGTAAGTCGGCGCTTGAATCTGGTCGCGAATTTCACCTTTTCCAAGGCCCAGACATGGGGCTGCGTATTGGGTGAACTTTTCGATTACGTCAACGGCGTTTGCAATCCCCTGGACGCGTTCGGCCCAGGCGATTACGGTCCTTCCGGCGAAGATGTTCGGCTGCGATTTGTGTTCGCCGGCACCTGGCATGCGCCGGCGGGTATTGCAGTGAGCGGATTGTCGCAGGCAGAGAGCGCGCGTCCTTTCACCATCACGACGGCGAACAATCGGCAACGAATCGCAATCAACGGAACACCAACAGTCCTGGACGAGTTCCGGGGAACCCCCTACGTCCAAACGGACCTGCGCGTCAGCCGTCCGTTGAATTCTGGGGATAAGTGGACGCTGACGCCGTTCATCGAGTTCTTCAATCTGTTCAACCGCAACAATCCCGGCGCAAACTATGTCACTAACATTGCCACGCTCCCGGTGCCGGCCGCGCAGGCGGCCATGGGTAACATCACCGCTATCTGCACAAACCTGGACTGCTCAACAACCGCGCCCATCACCAGTCCGAATCAATTGCGTGTCGCTGCCGGCGCGTTCGGAGACTTCTTTGGGCCGGGAACTACGGTTGGCATTCCGTTCGCCGCCCAGGCGGGTGTCAGGCTGAGCTTTTAGGGACGCGCAAAACTGTGATGTTACTGGCCGCAGCTTGCCACAGTGGCCGCAGTCGCAATCGGCAGGCTAAAGGGATTCTGCTTACTCAAATTCTCGTTCAGGGTGTTCCAAAGATTCATCGCCTTCACCAGCGCATCGCATGTCTCGTTCACAGCCTGAATTTGAGGTTCAGTGGGGCGCTGGTCCCCGGCCTCCACGCTGTCCAGGAGTCGAGTCAGGTCGCGGTTGATGGGACCGAAACCGGGCGAGTCCTTGGTGCCGCTCTGCACCGCTTTGATCTGCTTCTCCATATCGGCAGTGTCTCCCGACTTATCCTTTTTCCGCTCTTCCAGCGCCGCCGCAAGAGTTTTCTGCTTTTGATATTCGCTGTAAGAAGCTTCGATTCCCTTCAGGAGACGGCGAGCCAGCGCCAACTGGGCTTCAAGGTCAGCTTGCGTGGCGTGAACGCGAGGGTCGAGTTGAACCGTAAGCGGCTGTTTGATCGTGTGACCACCGGCGGTGAACTCGACGGTATAGTGCCCCGGCACGACCAGCGGGCCCTGGGGTTGCTGGCGCGGCGTTTCGTAAGGAATCGCGTGGTCAGCCAGTGTGTATTCCGTGTATTCGAGGATGGGCCCGTAATAGGAAGCGGGAAGAATCCTGGGCGAATCGTAACGCAAATCCCAAATGAAGCGATGCAGGCCGCTCGTTCCCTCCACGGCTTGCGGAGTTGAAAACCAGTACTCCGGAACGTTGGGCAGCGGCAGATCGGGTTCGACCGCGGTTCCAGTAAACTTCCGCACCACTCCGCCGCTTGCATCTCGAATCGTAATCGATGGCGGGTCTGCGAGCGAGGCGTTCAAGTAGTAATCGATGCCGACGCCATCCGGCGGATTTTTTCCGCTGGGAGTTTCAATCGGCAGCGGCGTGTCCTGGTTGGTGTCCCACCGAACGCGCAGCGCAGAGGAAGGCACAAAGACATGGGCCGCCGATGTAAGCACGTCGGGAGTTAGCTGGCGAATAGGGCTGATGTTATCGAGGATCCAGAGCCCGCGGCCATAAGTCGAGATAACCACGTCGTCTCCATGGATCTCCATGTCGGTAACTGGTGTGGCGGGCAGATCCAGGGTAAGCGAATGCCAGTGATCCCCGTCGTCGAATGAGATAAAAACTGTGGAATCCGTGCCTGCAAAAAGAAGGCCTTTGCGGACCGGGTCTTCTCGCACCACGCGCACGCCTTCGTTGGCCGGCAGCCCGTCAATGATCGGTTGCCATGTGGCGCCAAAGTCGCGGGTGCGGAGAATCTGCGGTTGAACGGCCTGGCGGCTGGAACCAACAGTAAGATAGGCCGTAGCTGCTTCATGATGCGACGGCTCCACGTAAAGAATCTCCGACGGCGCTGCGAGTCCGGGCGGAGTTACTTTCTGCCAATGCGCGCCCCCGTCGCGAGTTAGTTGGACGATGCGGTTGGTGGTACCGGCCCACATCACTCCGGCATCGAGAGTGGACGCGGCCAAAGCATCGATAGCCGGCGGACGCGGCCGGTCCGGGTTGTGCTCGGATTCGTCGACTTTACTCCACCCGGTAAGATCGGGACTGATCGCCTGCCAGGACTTGCCTTCGTCTGTTGTCTTCAGCACAAATTGCGTGCCTAAGTAAAGCGTGTGCGGATTGTGGGGAGAGAAAAAAAGCGGTGGCATCTGAGCCACTCGGTATTTATTTCCCTTTTCAAACACCGTTGCAGTTTGGCCGGTCTTGCGGTCGAAACGGACGACGGTTCCATACCAGCCGCCGGAATAGATCCAGTCCGGATGCGCGGGATCGGGCGCAATGAAGCAAAACTCGAAGCCGCCCACTGAGATATTGTCCTGCAAAGTAATTTCGCCATTATCGCTGCGGCTGGGCACGGACTGCGTGCCGCTGTCTTGCTGCGCGGCATAAGTGCGGTAAGGGAATTCATGGTCGGTCGTAACATGGTAAAACTGCCCCGTTGGCTGGTTATACCAGGAGCTCCATGTCTTGCCCGCATCTACGCTCAGAATTGCGCCTTGATCCACGCCCAGCAGCATGCGGCTAGAGTTATTCGGATCGATCCACAGAACATGGAAGTCATCGCCCGAGGGTGCGCCGACATACGCGGCAAATGTATGGCCGCCATCTACGGAGCGATAAAGCGAAGTCTGTGCCACATAAAGAATGTCGGGATTCTTGGTGTCGATGAACACACGGCTGAAGTATTCATTGCCCAGAATGCGCGGGTCTTTGGTCGATTGCGTCCAGGTTGCGCCACCGTCATCAGAGCGGAAAAAACCCTGATCCATGATGGCGTAGAGGCGTTGCCCGCCTGTACCGGGAGCGATGGCGATGCCCAGGCGGCCGCGGTCTTTTTCGGGCAATCCCTTCGAGTCGAGAGGTTGCCAGGTGGACCCTTCGTCCATGGATTTGTAAATCAGAGAATTGGCCTTCCTGCCTTTTTCCTTGGCGGCGGGGTCGTCCGCTCCAGACCCTGGAATGTAGAGCGAGGCGTAAAGCACGCGCCAGTTATCGGGGTCGGCCGTCAGATCGAATACCCCGGCAGACTCGTTATTGTTGAGCGTTTGCCGCCAGGTCTTTCCGCCGTCCTCCGATTTGAAGATGCCTCGTGAAGTCGAAAAGGTCCTGGTAGGGGTAGGACGCGAGAAGACATACACGCCAATGGAATTGGCCCCAGCAACCACAATGTCGGGGTTGCGCGGATGCACAAGAACGGCCTGGATGAAGCGTGTGTCTTCCAATCCCGCATGAGTCCAGGTTTTGCCTTCGTCGCCGGATTTGTAAATGCCGTCGCCGGGAGTTTGCTCGCCCGTGCCTGCATAGATGATCTTCGAATCGGACGGAGCCACAGCAAGAGCGCCAATCGAGGCAATGCGTTCCTTATCGAAGATAGGGCTCCAGACGTGGCCTGCGTCCGTGGTCTTCCAGATGCCTCCGCCGGGTGTACCGAAGTAATACACATTCGGATTGTCGGGAACTCCGGCGACCGCAGTCACCCGGCCCGCTCGGAACGAACCGATGAGCCGCCAATGCAGCGCGTCCAGATTCGTTGTGCCCATGTCTTGCGCAAAGGTGGTTGCAACCAAAAGCAAACCTGTAACCAATAATGCAGAGCAGTGTTTGATCATGTTTCCCCTGTGCCCGGTGACGGGCTGTTCTTCTGAAGTAATTGCTGCCGCAACGCCCCCGCAGACAGCATTCGACGTGTAACGCACGCCGGATGAGAACCGGGTTCTCAGGGGCCCGGAACAAGAAGAATATACCTTGAATCCCGGCTATCGCCAAAGTACGCCAGGTTGTCACTAACTCGCCTTCTGTCTCCCGCAGACCGATGCAATGGCCGGCTGCCGCGAAGCAAGGCTCCGCGGCTTGATTGGGACTGTCGGCAAAATCGATCGATTTGTAAGCACAGATCACGAGCGAAGGGTGTTCGGCGATCGAAACAGCATGTGGTCGCGACTAGCTGCCAGCGCGTGCGCACTTAAGAACCTTTTCCTGGACTTTTATAGTGGGACCGCGCCGGCTTGAGGTGGATGCAAACCAGAGCACGCATACATGGCGCGAGGCGCAGATGTCTCGATTTAGCCTTCGTCCTGCTTTGGCCCACACGGCGCTTGCATTAAGATCAAAGCACGTGCAAACGATACGAGTAGAGACCCCTTCGGCTCAATACGACGTGTATGCGGGCAGTGGACTGCTGGAGACGCTGGCGCAGCGCATTGAACGCGCTTCGGGCAAATTGCCGCGGCGGGTTTTTGTGCTCACTTCCGCTTCCATCTGGGCGCTGTGGGGGCACTCCCTGCTGCAGTCCTTTCCCGACGCTCCCATAGTGCTGTTTCTTGAGCCGGGCGAGAAACACAAGACCCTCACCAGCGTGGAGCGCCTGTTGCGGCAGATGGCGCGGGCCGGCGCGGATCGCGGTTCGCTCCTGATTGCCTTCGGCGGCGGAATTGTGGGCGATGTGGGCGGCTTTCTGGCCGCGATTTACATGCGCGGGATTCCCTATATCCAGGTGCCCACCACCTTTCTGGCCCAGGTGGATTCAAGCGTGGGCGGCAAAGTGGGCGTGAACCTGGCGGAGGGAAAAAATCTCGTGGGCAGCTTTCATCACCCTCTGGCGGTGTTTGCCGATATCGGTGTGCTGGGCACGCTGCCGGATCGCGAGCTGCGGGCGGGGCTGATGGAAAGCGTGAAGGCGGGGATCATTCGCGACCGATCGCTGGTGCGGTTTATGGAAGATCACTCCGGCGAGGTGCTGGCGCACAACCCGAAAGCTCTGGAAAAGGTAATTGCCGCTTCCATTCGGATGAAGGCCGGCGTGGTCAATCTGGACGAGCGCGAGAATGGCCTCCGGATGATTCTGAATCTGGGCCACACGGTGGGCCACGCGCTGGAGCAGGCCACTGGCTACAAGTCTCTTCTGCACGGCGAGGCAGTCGGTTGGGGCATGGTGGCGGCGCTTTATCTGGCGCGGACACGGGGAACAATCAGCCCGGCCCAATTTGAACGGCTGGAGAAATTGATCCATCGTTATGGGCCTCTGCCCCCGCTGAAGGTGCGCGCGGCCAGGGTGGTGGCGGCGACCGGCAGCGACAAGAAAAATGTGGGCGGAGTGAGGCGGTTTGTGTTGCCCGTGGGGATTGGCGACGCGGGCGTGGTGGAGGACGTGACGGCGGCGAAGCTGGAGGCGGCAGTGGGCTACATGCTGGCGCGGGCTAAGGAGAAGCGCGCTTAGAGGCGCCCTGGCCAGCGCCGTGGGTGGCCGAGATTGAGATTCACATGAGCGTAAGAGGAGTCAGGCCGGCGGGCGCGAAGAACGAAGCGGATGCCGCGCGGGCTGTGCGGCAGATGTTCGACTCGATTGCGCCGCGATACGACCTGCTGAATCACGTGCTCTCTGCCAGCGTGGACCGGCTGTGGTGGTGGCAGACGGCGCGTCGCTTCCGGGCAATTTTGGCCGACCCCGATGCGGCGGTTCTGGATGTATGCTGCGGGACCGGGCACATGACCATGGCCCTGCTGAAGGGCCGTCCCCATGGCGCGAAGCCCATTCTGGCGGCGGATTTTGCGCGCGGCATGCTGATGCGCGCAGCGTCAAGGTTTGAGGTGCGCAAGGCCGGCGCTGCAACAGCGCCCAATGCGGTCGCGCTTGAGGCCGACGCACTGCATCTTCCGCTACGCGCCGAATTGCTGGATTTGATTGTGACCGCGTTCGGGTTCAGGAATCTGGCCAATTACGAAGCCGGGCTCAAGGAGTTTCACCGTGTGCTGAAGCCGGGCGGGCGGTTGGGTATCCTGGATTTTGCCGAGCCAGGCGGACTATGGGGCAACGCGTATGCGGTTTATTTCCGCCGGGTGCTCCCGGCAATCGGCCGTTTAGTAAGCGGCCCCGCGGCTCCGGGTATAGATGGGCCGTATCGTTACCTGCCCACCTCAGTCGGCACTTTTCCTCCCCCGCGAGAGATGCTGGAGATGATGCGGTCGGCTGGTTTGGAAGACTGCGCGTGGCAGCCGTATACGTTTGGGATTGCGGGCCTCTACACGGGCTCGCGGCCAGCGAACACGCAAATGCGATAGCCTAGAAGCCATGACTTCCACCGTCTCCAGTCTGGCCCGTCTTTCCGCTGAGAAGCGGCGCGTGGCGCTCCACTCAATGGTGGCGGCGGCGGCCATGACAGTCCTCAAGCTTGCGGCGGGCCTGTTCTCGGGATCGCTGGGCGTGCTTTCCGACGCCGCGCACTCCGCCCTTGACCTGGTGGGCGTCACGCTGACGTTCTTCTCCGTGCAAGTCAGCGACAAGCCGGCGGACGAAGACCACACCTACGGCCACGGCAAGTTTGAGAACCTGTCCGCATTTGCCGAGGCCGGGCTCATGGCCGTCTCCTGCGCGTGGATTATCTGGGAAGCCATGACCCGCATCTTCCACCACTTGGTTCAGCTGCGCCATTCGGCGTGGCCGGTGCTGGTGCTGCTGGTTTCAATCTCCGTGGATTATTGGCGGTCGCGGCGGCTGCGGGCGGTTGCTAAGCAGACCGGATCGACGGCGCTGGCCACGGATGCGTTCCACTTTGCATCGGACATCTGGTCGACGCTGGCCGTGCTGTGTGGGCTGGGCGCCAGTTGGATTGGCACGCAGTTCGGCATTGGATGGCTGCGGTATGCTGATCCGTTTGCGGCGGTGGTGGTTTCATTGATGATTCTGCGCATGACGTTGCACCTTGGCCGCGAAACCGTGGCCGTTCTGATGGACGAAGTGCCCGCCGAGACGCGGCAGCGGCTGGTGCACGAGGTGGAGCGCGTGAGCGGCGTGCTGGCGGTGGAGCAGGCGCGTGTGCGGCGCGCGGGCGCCAGCTACTTTGCCGATCTCACCCTGGCGCTGCCGCGCCGCTTTACCTTCGAGCACACTGGGGAGCTGGTGCGGGAGGCCACTGAAGCCGCGCATCGCGCCCTGCCCGAGGCGGACGTTGTGATCCACACCGTGCCGCGCGAGGCAAGGGCGGAGAGCGTCTTCGACCGCGTGCGGGCGGTGGCCGCGCGCAACAACGTAAGCGTCCATGAGCTGAGCGTGCAATCGCACCATGGACGGCTGCGCGTGGAGCAGCATGTGGAGCTCGATGAGAACATGCCGCTCAAGGCCGCACATGAGTTTGTGAGCGTATTGGAAGCCGAGATTTTGCGCGAGGCGCCGGAGATCGACGCCGTGCTAACCCACATTGAAAGCGAGCCGGCCACCATCGAACAGCCCGAAGAGACCGTCGTCGAGGATCGCAGAATCGAGAGCGCCCTGCGGGCCGCGGCCAAACTGTTTCCTGAGGTTGTGGATGTGCACGAAATCGTTGTGGGCCGCACCGTCGATCACATTCATCTTTCCTGCCATTGCACGCTGCCGGACGATTTGGCGATGCAGCGGGTCCACGAGGTGATGACCGGACTCGAGGACCGCTTCAAGCTGGAGTGCCCGGAAGTATACCGCGTCACCATTCACCCCGAGCCGCTGACTGATAATTTGCGGTGAAATGATCAGGGCGGCCATAAACAATTTTTTGATTCCCGGAGTCTATGTCTATAGAGAGAAGCCGGAGGTTAAGTCGATGTTGACTCAGGTTGCGATCAGGCACAAGGCCGGATTTGATTTGTCCACATCCCTTTTTGTTTTCTCATTTTTTGCCATGTGTTTGTGCGAAGCGTACCCGATCCAGACTATCTGGATCAGGCATACGCTGATTCACGGCAGAGTGAGGGGAAAAGAACTGCCATTTTTGATTTGGGTGCCGGCCATGGCCGGGCTGATGCTGCGGCTCGTTATCAGGACGCGATCGCAAAGAGGCGAAATCCGCCCGTCCATCGCTTCCTTCCTCAACACATGGCTTGGCGGGGTGTTGTTGCTGGCCTATCTGCTGATGGCGCGGCTGGCCGAGATTATCATCAGCTAGAACGACCGGATGTTCCTCGCAAAGGAAACCAATGATTGCGCACAGCGAATGGAAAGGCTCAACGATCTTCGAAGGAATTGCGGAAAACGGCAATTCTGTGTTCTTCGATGCGGACCCCGCGCACGAGCAGGGACCAAGCCCCATGGAGTCCGTGCTGATGGCGCTCTGCGCATGCACCAGCGTGGATGTGGTCTCTATCCTCGAAAAAAACGCCAGCCTCTGATGGGCTTGAAGGTTACGGCCAACGCAACGCAGGCCGAGACGGCGCCGCGGGTGTTTACCCACATCCATTTGACTTACACAGTGAGCGGGCGGTTGAGCCGCAAGGCCGTCGAGGATGCGGTAGCGCTGTCGAAAGGTAAGTACTGCTCCGTGTCGCAGATGCTGGAAAAGATAGCTAAGTTTGAGTACGAGATTGTGTTTTCAGACGGCGAGCCCGAGGGATGAGAAGCCGCGCGGTTGTGAGTTTTTTCCAGGTGGCGTCGGTGCTCACACTGCTGGTGGCGGTGGCCCTGCTGTCGGCCATCACCACCATGCACTTTGCCATCCACGGGGCTGAGGTGCAGGTGCCCGCGCTGACCGGCATGACGGTTGCCGAGGCGCGCAGCCAGACGGCGGGCCTGGGACTCAACCTTGACGTTGACAACCGCTACTACTCGGCCGGTGTAGCGGCCGGGCATATTCTCACCCAGTCGCCGGCGCCGGGAACCGTGGTGCGGCGCGAGTGGCGCGTGCGGGTTTCGGAGAGTCTGGGCCCGCAGAAAGTAGAAGTGCCTGACACCGTAGGCCGCGACGAACGGGTGGCGGCGCTCACGTTGCGGCGCGTCGGGTTGCAGGTGGGCGTGAGCGCGCAACTGCCCTATGCCGCGGCCGCGGAGGGAACGGTGCTTTCGCAGGATCCGCCCGCCCGCGCGCAGGGAATCGAGCGGCCCACCATCAACCTGCTTGTGGCCGCCCCGGCAGACGAGGCTCCCGACGGCTTTGTGATGCCCGACCTGGTGGGCCTGCCGGTGGTGAGCGCGCAGGCCGAGCTGGCAAAAGTGGGCATCACGTCGGCCACGCCCAGCTTTGTAGACGTGCCTTCGGCCCCGGTGAATAGCGCCAATGCGCCGACGTGGGCCCCGATCACACCCGGATCGGTGATTGCCGAGCAGCCCATGGCCGGCTGGCGCGTGGATCAAAGCACGAAGGTGAATCTTACCGTGGCAAAATAGCAGCCGCTCGGGTCTCAATCCCGCGCTCGGGTAAACCCGTCAAGTCACAGAGTCACCGCGCCCACGCCACGCATCTAAACCTGAGACTCATGACGCCGGAACCAAACCGACAAAACGAGGAACCTGCAGAACCTGCGCCGCCGGCGAGAGATTTTTCGCACGCCTGGCGCGCGCTGCGGCACAGAAATTTTCGTCTCTTCTTTGGCGGCCAGAGCATCTCGCTGATCGGCACCTGGATGACGCGCATTGCCACATCGTGGCTGGTGTACCGGCTGACAAAATCGCCGCTGATGCTGGGCACAGTGGGGTTTGCGGGACAGATTCCCACCTTTCTGCTGGCTCCCTTGGCCGGCGTTGTGGTGGACCGCATCAACCGGCGCACATTGCTGGTGTGGACGCAGGGCCTCGCCATGGTGCAATCGCTGGCGCTGGCCTGGCTCACGCTTTCTCATCGCGTCACGATTACCGAAATACTTGTCCTGAGTGTCATGCAGGGCTTCATCAATGCGTTCGATATGCCGGGCCGCCAGTCCTTCATGGTAAAGATGGTGGAAGACAAGGCCGACCTCTCCAACGCCATCGCCATCAACTCGTCGATGGTCAACGCGGCACGGCTCATTGGCCCGTCACTGGCGGGGTTGCTGATTGCGGCCACCAATGAAGGCTGGTGCTTCCTGGCCGACGGCGTAAGCTACATTGCCGTCATCGTGTCGCTTTTGATGATGCGCCTTTCCGCGGCGAGGCTGGAGCACGCGGGTACGACCATGATGTCGCAACTGACAGAGGGCTGGAGCTACGTGATAAGCTCAGCGCCGATTCGCACCATCTTGATTTTGTTTGCGCTGATCAGTCTGATGGGCTGGCCGTTTATGGTGCTGATGCCGATGTTTGCCGCTCAGGTGCTGCATGGCGGCCCCCATACCCTCGGCTTCCTCATGGGCGCGGTGGGCGTAGGCTCGCTCGGTTCGGCACTTTCGCTGGTCATGCGCCGCTCCGTGCGCGGACTCACAAAAATGATTCCCATCGCGTCCGTGGCGTTCGGCGTGGGGCTCATATGCTTTGGTTTGTCGAATGTGCTCTGGCTCTCCATCCCGACCATGCTGTTGACGGGCTTTGGCATGATGCAAGCTGTCACCGCCAGCAACACAATTTTGCAAACGCTGGTGGATGAAAAAATGCGTGGCCGCGTGATGAGCTACTATACGATGGCGTTTGTGGGCATGGCTCCGTTTGGCAGCCTGCTTGCAGGCGCCCTGGCGCATGCCATGGGCGCGCAGCGCACGGTGATCGTGAGCGGCTTCGCCTGCATCGCGGGCGCGCTCTGGTTCTGGACGCGGCTGAAAGGGATTCGCAAGCTGATGCGGCCGATTTATGAGCGCTTGGGAATCGTGCCGCAAGCAAATCTGGCCATCGAGGAGAGCGTAGAAAGATGAACACAAGTTAGACGAGCTGGATAGATAAGTTCGCGTTCTCGTCAGCGAGTGCGCCGTTTCTCGTTCGGCCGAACCTCCATTTCATTCCACCTTCTCAATCATTGCGATGAAAAATCCGTTGGTGTGCAAATCCCCGGGCAGCAGACGGAGTGCTCCCTCCGGCTTCAGGCATCCGCGGAGTCTCTCTGCGCCGGAGCCGCTCAGAATCCCTTCACCCCGCAGCACGTCGATGCGCGAGTCGAGCGGGACCATGCGGGCATTGGGAGTTGCTGTGAGAACGGCAGCAACCACCTGCTCATTTTCTTCCGGTTCAAGCGAGCAAGTAGAGTAAACCACGCGGCCCCCGGTGCGAACGGCGCGCAACGCGCCGGCCAGAAGCTCGCGCTGGCGATCGGCATGGCGAGCCAGGTCTTCGACATGCAGGCGATGGCGTATTTCAGGGTTGCGGCCCAACGTGCCGGTGCCGCTGCATGGAACGTCGGCAAGGGCGAGATCGAAGGCTGATTCCTCTTGAAGCTTTGTTGCATCGGCGAGCCGGAAATCAATGCGGTCTCCTAAATAAGCCAATCTTTTCTGCGACTGTTCAAGTCGCGGCGCACTGGATTCGCAAGCGACAATACGGGCCTGCGGATTGCGCTCGGCAAGGATCAAGGTCTTGCCGCCGGGCGCTGCGCAACAATCCAGGATGGAGTGAGCGACAATCGCACTTTCTTTCCCCGCGCCCGATTCGTGGGCGCATGCGGCAAGCTCGCCGACCAACTGCGAGCCTTCGTCCTGAACGCGGACGCGGCCTTCAAGAAAAGCTTTGACGTTGAGGACGTCGCCTGCGGTGACGATGCGCGCCGCGTTGAGTAGTTCGCCAAGCCCGAATTCGATTCCGGCCTGGTTGAGTTCGCTTTCGACGGCAGGGTTTTGAAGGCGAACCGCAAGAAAGGGTTGGGCCTGGCCGTGGCGACAGATTCCGCGCGCTGCATCGAGACCATAAAAGGCGGCCCAACGCTCAACCAGCCAGGCGGGATGCGCCTCCGCGAGCGCAAGCCCCGCGGCGGACTCCTCTAACAATTCCTCGCGCGCAGCACCGCCCAGCTTGCGCAGGACGGCATTGACCATCGCGGAGGCGAAGCGGTGACCGGCTCGCTTGGCCAATTCCACGCTTTCATCAATGGCGGCGCGGGCGGGGATGCGATCGAGATGCAGCAACTGAAAAGCGCCGAGACGAAGGGCGATGTGGATTTCAGGCTCGAGTTTGGCATTGGGATGCGTGAGCAGCGCTTGCAGTCGATGGTCCAGCTGAATCTGCCAGCGAAGAACGCCGAGCACCAGCGCTGTGGTCAGGTTGCGGTCCGCGGACGAAAGCGCATCGACACCTTTGCCGCGAAGCAGATCGTCTGCATGGGCGTGTCCGCGCTCGACCGCCATGAGCACATCGAATGCGGTTTTGCGCGCCGCGGACAGAGGCGTTCCGCGATTTTTGGGCGCGACTTTCCTGGCCCCGGATTCCTTCGCGGCGGTCATTGGCCCGGGACGCCAAGCCGAACGTTGGCGGCAAGAGGAATTCCGCGCAGAAATTCAGCTGCGGTGAGTCGCTTCTTGCCTTCGAGTTGGAGTTCAAGCAATTCGAGCCACGTGTTTCCGGCGCATGCCACGAAGAGGCGATAGTCTTTAACGCGGATTTGACCGGGCGCAGCGAAAGACGATTCGACGAAACTCACTTCAACGGAGTGCGGCGGTTCGGCAACATTCAGGCGATGGACAATGAGCTTCTTTCCGTCCAGCGTAGTGAAAGCGCCTGGCCACGGCTGAAAACCGCGCCAGCGATTCTTGAGTTCCCAGGCGGTGCGGACGGCAAAGTCCATGCGGCCGTCTTCGCGGTTGAGCAGCGGCGCAAACGTCGCTCCCTCATGGTTCTGCGCCCGCGGCTCAATGGTTCCGTTAGCGAGGCCGGCCAGAGTTTCAACAACCAGCGGCGCGCCGGCGTGGGCAAGCGCGTCAAAGAGATCCACGGCGGTCTGTTCGGGGCCGATTTCCACTTCCTGCTGCAGAAGAATCGGGCCGGTGTCCAGGCCTTCTTCAAGCAGCATGGTAGTGTTGCCGGTAAAGGCGTCTCCCATGGCGACAGCCCACTGGATGGGCGCGGCGCCGCGATACTTCGGCAGCAGCGACCCATGCAGATTAATGCAACCGAGGCGCGGGAGAGCCAGCATCCACGGCGGAATGATGCGGCCGTAGGCAACCACCACAATGGCATCGGGGGCAGCGCTCTCAAGCTGGGTGCGGAATTCAGAATTGCTTCGGATTTTTTCTGGCTGCGAGGCAGGCAAGCCGGCGGCAAGAGCAGTTTGCTTGACGGCGGGCGCACTGAGCTGTTGGCTCCGGCCCACCGGGCGGTCAGGCTGCGAGACCACCAGCGCAACTTCGTGGCCCGCCGTGAGCAGCGCTTCAAGGGTGGGCACAGCGAAGCTGGGCGTGCCGCAGAATACGAGTTTCACCGGACTCCTTGCAACCTACCACTTGCCTTCGCGCTGCAGCTTGCGGATCTTGCGCAGGTTCAGGTCGCGCTTGAGCGCGCTCATGCGAAAAATGAACAACATGCCGGCGAGATGGTCGACCTCATGCTGCATGGCGCGCGCCAGCAATTCTTCGCCGTCCATCTCAAACCACTTGCCGTGCTCGTCCTGGGCGCGGATGCGAACCTTGGCGGCGCGCACCACCTTTTCGCGGATGTCGGGGAAGCTGAGGCAGCCCTCCTCCTCGTACAGTTTGCCGTCCTGCGAAATAATTTCAGGATTGATCAGCACCAGCCGGTCTTTGGGCACCTTGCCCATACTCACGTCAATCACCGTCAAGCGCTTCGACACGCCGACCTGCGGAGCCGCCAGGCCAATGCCCTGCGAGGCGTAGGTGGTCTCAAACATATCCGTAACCAGCTTGCGCAGTTCGGCGTTGAATTCGGTAATCGGTTCGCCGGGCTGCGAGAGAACCGGCTCAGGATATTTGAGAATTTTGAGAATCATTTCTTTCTGTTAAAAGCTCCGTATCTGTTCGATGTAGCCGCGGAAATTCCGTTGCATTTCCAGCACCGAGTCGCCGCCGAACTTCTGCTGCGCCAGGACCGCGACAGTGAGAGCGACCATGGCTTCTGCGGCCACCGCGGCAGCGGGGACCACGCAAATATCGCTGCGCTCGTAGCTTGCGCTGCTGGGCTCGCGGGTGTCAAAGCGCACCGATTCGAGAGGGCGCCGAAGCGTCGAGATCGGCTTGAGATAGCCGCGCACCACAATGTCTTCGCCGTTGGAGACGCCTCCCTCAATGCCGCCGGCATTGTTATGCGGGCGCGTAAAGCGGGTGGGCTTGTCGCCATCTTCGCTTGCGTAGTGAATCGGGTCGTGGACCTTGGAGCCGAAAGACTCGGCAGCCGTGACGCCGCGGCCAATTTCAACGGCCTTCACAGCCTGCAGGCTCATCACGGACCAGGCGAGCAAACCGTCGAGGCGCTCGTCCCAGTTGGCATAGGTGCCCAGGCCGGCGGGCGCACCGTGCACCACCACTTCAAAGACGCCTCCCACTGTATCTCCCGTGCGAGAAACTTCTTCGACTTCTTCCTTCATCCGCGCTTCAGTCGCGCCATCCACGCAACTCAGGACGATCTCCTCTCTCTTTGCGACTTCTGCGATCTCATCCCAAGTGGCTGCGCGGTCAAGCTCAACGTGGCCTACGCGGATCACGTGACTCGCCACTTCAATGCCCAGCGTGCGCAGGAACAGCTTGGCGAAGGCTCCGACAGCAACGCGAGCAGCGGACTCGCGCGCCGAGGCGCGCTCCAGCACGTAGCGCGCGTCAGAAAAGTTGTATTTCAGGGCTCCGGCAAGATCGGCGTGTCCGGGCCGCGGCGAGGCAACCGCCTGGTGCTTCGCCGGGTCCCCGGCTTCGACGGGAAGTTTTTCTTCCCAGTTCTTCCAATCGCGATTCACAATTTCAATTGCCACCGGCGAGCCGATGGTTTTGCCGTGCCGCACGCCGGAAAGGATGTGAGCTTTGTCCGTCTCAATCTTCATGCGGCCGCCGCGGCCGTAGCCCTGCTGGCGGCGCCAAAGCTCGCGGTTCACCAGCTCGAGATCGACGGGGACGCCGGCGGGAAGCCCGGAGATAAGGGAAATCAAAGCCTCCCCGTGCGATTCCCCGGCAGTCGAAAAACGGATCATATGCTCTTGATTGTAACGGACTAGCAAGAAAGAGATCCGAAACGGTAGCTCGTGAAGCCGGGACCCGCGCGGCGCTCACGCGAACATCCATCAACGCCGTCTCATTGAAATAACCTGAGTGTTGTTCAGATAAGGTCGGCTATAGGTGGAAACGTGAGCAACAGGCTCAGGCCCAGCAATGCCAGCGCCACTGCAATCACGCGGCCCGCCGCAACGGTCCTCTTTCGCCAGCGACCTTCCAATATTCCCCAGGCCAGAAGCCAGATCAGAATTGCTGTGGTGCATACACCCGACAGAACCCCGGTCGGTTTGTAAAAAACCAGAATGCCTTTGACGAGAACCGACCGATCGCCGGCGATAGCCAGCACAGAAAGAGCAAAAGAACCGATGCCGGCCGCAAGAATCGCAGCCGCTCCGGAACCATTCGGCATCGCGGGAGTGCCAGAGAAAACATCATGATTGCGCAAATTCACTTTTCTCCTCCGGCGCTCAGTTGCATCGTGGCCCCGCCCTGAACAGGCGCGTATTTGTTGATCATGGCGCCGAAAAAGCCGGCAATGCCCGCGGCCACAAACGAACACAAGGCAAAGGCCAGCACCGCCGCGCGCAGTTGCCTGTGATTGCGTAAATCAAGACCGTATCGGGTGAAGACGAACGCTACCATGGTGATTGAAATCGGCGCTAGCCAGGCAACGTGCTCCTTCCACTCCATTCCAACTGAGTGCCAGCCAACCGTCGTTGAGTTGGAGAGGAGCAGGCGCTGCGGAAACATGGAGAGATCGCCGGCTCCCGGCGGAGGCGTCGCTCGATACCACGGGTAAATGACGTAAGCTCCGCTCAGCACCGCGGCCCATGCGAGCACAACCATCGCGATCAGGTAAGCCTTCAGGAATCGCCCCTGCCCCGGCGCGGAATCGGACGGTGTAGACGAAGTGGCCAAGCGGTAAAGTTCAACCAGCGCACCCGAACATGCCAGCAGATAGAGCGTCCCGAATCCCATCCCGTGGATCAGCGTCCAAAGAGCGCGTGACGTAATCTCCATTCGCTATGCCCCTTCCTATCGGGTCAGCCGTGTCGGTGGCCCATCTCCGCGGGTTATTCAAATCCGCTTCCGCTCATAGGACCCTGCATCCATTCATTGCTTGCTGTTGTCTTCTTGTCGTCTTTGCCCCACGTCCAATACATGCCCACGTAGGCGTAGTTTTCTGTCTGCCCGGCGACAGAGTGCCCATAGCAAAACAGGAACTGCTCGTCCGGATGATGCTTGAAATGGTAGTAACCGCCCACATCGATCATCGCCGAGCGTTCCGTCTGCGGCGCCGCGTAGCCTTCGCGCCCATGCGCAAAAATCTCTGCGCCCAGCTCGAGCCTTTCGTTCAGTTCCCGCTTCACCAGCCATCCGGTGTAAGGAAAATCGCGATAGTTCACCTGCGGAACCACCTGGTAGCCGCCGCCTCCATCGAAGAGCCATTTCCCGGAATTCTTTTGCAGCCAGACGGGCAGCTTGTACCACACCTTTCCCACACCGAGACCTTTGTCGTAACTTCCGGTCGGCATTTCAAACATGGTGAATGTGCCGATTTGCGGAATGTGCTTGCTTTCTTTAATGATGGCGAGTTTCACGCCCAGCTCCATATCGGTGAGGCCGAACGCGCTGGGACCCATGCCACCGGGCAGGTAAACGGGATTGTTTGACGGAAAGACGCCGCCCCACGGAAGGATGGCGTGCAGTTGCACCCTTGGAATGGCGCCCCAGTTGAACTCTAAAGCCGGCCCCGTCGAATCGATCTCCGCCGGTGTGCCATCGACACTTCCGAAAATATAGAACTCATAGTGATGCAGGTCGACCGGTACCGGATCGTCGGTCTGATACGGAGGTCCCTGCGCCCACAATTTATGAGACGCGAGCACGGCAAGCAGCAGAAGAATCAATCGCAAACGCGTGCCGTTCATGGTTTCCGCCTTCCCGGCACTCTGGCAAAAATCATGAAGTCCCCTCGGGTAGCAAGATCTTCCTCCAGAACACTATATATCGAAATTCGATTCTATCCAATTCAAGATCGCGCGGATGGGGATATATTGATCTTGTGTTGAAGGAACAGCGCCAACTTTTCTCGGGACTTATTCGGATTCACGTGCTCGTGCATGCGGCGCACGAACCCATCTTTGGGCTCGCCATGATGGAGGAGCTGGCCCATCACGGCTATCGCATTGGCCCCGGAACTCTTTACCCGCTCCTGCATGGATTGGAACGCGGCGGCCTGTTGAAGTCTGTCGTCAAGAGTGTTGGCGGCCGCAGGCGCAGGGTTTACACCATTACATCCGCCGGCAGGAGGGCTTTACGCAAGGCCACGGTGAGAGTGGACGAGCTGCACCACGAGCTTCACGAGGTGAGTCCGCGGAAAATCTCTCCGCTGCGCGACCGGTGACCTGACCCGCTTATTCCCTGGTTGCGCGCCATGAGACAATGCCCTCGGCAGCTTTTCCCGATCCAATTCCCCGCTGCCGGAAATCGGCGCATGGCCTTAACTTCAAATATTCAGACCTTTCTCTTCGGCCGTCCGCTGGCCACCAGCGAGGAGCGCGCCGAGCACATCGGCCCCATCGCCGGCATTCCCATCTTCGGCCTTGACGCCCTCAGTTCCGCCGCGTATGGCCCGGAGGCCGCGCTCACGCTGCTCATCCCGCTCGGCCTGGTCGGCGTGCACTACATCGTTCCGGTGAGCGCTGCGATTGTCACCTTGCTGACCATCGTCTACTTCAGCTACCGGCAGACCATCGATGCTTATCCTCATGGCGGCGGTTCCTACACCGTGGCCTCCCAGAATCTCGGCGAGGGCGCGGGCTTGCTGGCCGCCGCAGCCTTGATGATCGACTACATTCTCACCGCTGCCGTGGGCATCTCGGCTGGCGTGGGGGCGCTCATCTCCGCTGTGCCATCCCTGCAGCCGCACACCTTGCAGCTCTGTCTCGGGGTACTCGCGATCCTCACCATCGTGAACATGCGCGGGGTCCATGACACCGGCGTGGTCTTCATGATTCCCACTTACCTCTTCACCGGAACACTCCTGATTGTGATTGGAGTCGGCGCGTGGAACGTGCTGCATAACGGGGGCCATCCCCATCCGGTCACGCCCCTGCCCCAACTGCCCCCGGCTATCGTTGCCGTAAGTCTTTGGCTGCTGCTCAAAGTCTTTTCCTCCGGTTGCACCGCCATGACCGGCGTGGAAGCCGTAAGCAACGGAGTGATGGCCTTCCGCGACGACACGCGCAAAAACGCCAAGATCACGCTCACCATCATCATCGTGCTGCTGGCGATTTTGCTGGCCGGCATTGCCCTGCTCTGTCGCTCCTACGGCATCGCCGCCACCAACCCCGACGGCCCCGGTTATGAGAGCGTGCTCTCCATGCTCACCCGCGCAGTCATGGGCCATGGCTGGTTCTATTACGTCACAATCGCTTCGGTACTCCTGGTGCTGGCCCTCTCGGCCAACACTGCCTTCGCCGATTTCCCCCGCCTCACTCGCGCGATAGCTCTCGACGATTACGTGCCCCACGTCTTCTTGCTGCGCGGCCGGCGCCTGCTCTACTCATGGGGAATCTATATCCTGGTAGTGCTCACTGCCGTGCTGTTGATCATCTTCGGCGGCGTCACCGACCGGCTTATTCCGCTCTACGCCATCGGCGCATTCATGGCTTTCACGCTTTCGCAGGCGGGCATGGTGATGCACTGGAAGCGGCAGGGCAACGCTCATCTGCGCATGTTTGTCAACGGACTGGGCGCATTGGCCACGGGCATTACAACCATCGTGGTTCTGGTGGCCAAATTTGTGGAGGGCGCGTGGGTTACCGCTCTGCTGATTGTGGTCATGATCGTGGTGATGCGCGCCGTCAAGCGCCACTATGTCCGCGTAAACCGCGAAATCGACCTTGACCGCCCCATCGTTCCCGCCGAGGTCACCGAGCCTATCGTGATCCTGCCCATCGACCGCTGGAGCCGGGTCTCGGAGAAGGCGCTCTGCTTTGCGCTTTCCATGTCCAACGATATCCGCTGCCTCCACGTGCAGGTCACCGATGAGCCGGACGAAATCTGCAGGGATTGGGAGAGGGATGTGGCCGCTCCACTGCGCGCGGCCGGCAAATGCGTTCCCAAGCTCGAGATCCTCCAATCGCCTTTCCGCTACATTCTGACGCCGGTGGTTGATTTCGTCTTCAAGACGGAACGCGAGTCCAGCTTCCACAAAATCTGCGTGCTGGTGCCGGAGCTGGTGGTCCGCCACTGGTGGCAGAACCTGCTCCACAACCGCCGCGCCGACCTGCTGAAAGTGATCCTCCTCATGCGGGGCAACCGCCGCATCATAGTCATTAACATTCCCTGGTATTTCGAAGAGAAGTGAGCCGCACCGCCGTTCAAGCTCCGCGACAGGCAACCGCCGGCGGAGTGCATCGGCCCAACTTCATGGAACAGGGGTGGAGAGGATAGTCTAAGAGGGTACCGAATCACGGGCACGGCTGGTCGCGGGGAACGCCCCGGGGAACTGCAAGCCAGCCACAGCACAGTGTTGAGGAGAGTTTCAAGTTGAAGAGGATGTTTTTGCTTTCTATTTTGGCCGTGGTTTCGGCCGCGCTTATGCCCCGTGCGGCCGCAGGCCAGGTTGAGTCTCCCCGCGCCGCCGCCTCGCTCGATCAGGTTGCTCCCTCCTTCAAATACGAGGCGTATGTGGGCTATGGATACACCGGCCTCAACCAGCTCAACCTGTCCCGCAGCGGATTGCAGGGCGTGAACCTCTCCATCACCCGCGATTGGGGAAAATATTTCGGACTCATGGCCGACGGAGCCTATTACAAATACCCCATCGCATCGGGCAACCCAGGCACGCCGTCTGTCGATTCCGTCTTGTTCGGCCCCGTATTTCATGCCAATCTCTACGGACAGACCGGCATCTTCGTTCGCGGGCTGATGGGCGGGGAGCACACCGGCGGGGAGAGCATGACCCCCAACATCTCCTTCGCCGGCGGAGTCGGCGGCGGCGCGGAATACAAGTTGAGCACGCATTTTTCTCTGCGCGCCTCTGGCGACTACATCGGCTCGTCGTTTTCCGTGAGCGGGAATTCCGCTGCGCTTGGATATTCTCCCCACAGGACTTGGAGCCCACGCGCCTCCTTTGGCGGGGTGTATAGGTTTTAACCAACCGTTCGAAGGCGATCTCAATCAGCCAGAGCGGCAATCTCCGCCAGCGGAACGTTCCATGCGCTGCCAGGCAGATCGAAGACCTCAAGTCAACCTGCCGTCCCCACGGTGTACGAAAGCATCAGAGTCCCGCTTGCCAGCGCCTGGCTCTTCGTCAGATAAAGCGTTCGGCGCGGTCCATTATGCAGCAGCGGAACCCCGCTGCCGAGCATGACCGGCATCACCGCGACCTCAACCGTATCCACGAGTCCGGCATCCAGCATGCTGCGAAACAGCATCCCGCCGCCGAACAGCCAGATGTCCTTGCCCGGCTGCGCCTTCAAGGCAGCCACTGCCTCCGCAACGCCGCTGCTCAGAATGGTGATGCCCGGGTTGTCTTCGGTCTTGAGCGTGCGCGATACCACAATCCACTGCTGCCCGGAGCCAGACAGCAATGCGCGTCTGCCCCTGGCAACCTCATACGTTCCCCCCCCCCATCAAGCAGGCGTCGAACTGCGCCCAGATCGCGACCCAATCGATGGAGGGATCAGCCACGATCCAGTCATACTCGCCGCTGGGTCCCGCGATAAATCCATCCAGGCTCATCGCCACCCTGTAACGCAATCGCCGCATAGGATCGATTCCCTTTGCATTCCTCGGTGGAATTGGCCACAATCAGTCATTACCCACCTGCGGCGTGCCGCAGGCCCAAAGGCCGTTCGTGAGCAATCACGGCGGCTTTTGCTTTATCAAGCGCAGGCTCTGGGCCAACCGTTTATCGACAGGAACAGGCTATCTGTGCGTGAATTTCGTGGCAAAATCAAGCAAATCCTTATTGATCGCGTCACGATTTGGCGAATAATGCGCCTCTCTGTGGCAATTCGGGCAGAGTGCAACGCAGTTGTAAACCCGATCGCTGACATCGGCTCCGAGAATGTTATGAACGTCAAAAAATCCCGAGTAATTCCGAGTCATACCGCAGATTGCCCGTTCGCAGACTCTTCGGGCTCTCCGCAACACCTCAGCCCGAACCCGCTAATTACGTTTCACAGACGAGCGCTTGGTTACCACCCTGGCGGCTCCATCACTTCCTAGCAGGGAAGGGTCAATGCCCGGAGATCATCAAATGTGTCGTCTATGACGCTCTCCGAAGGCGTGTCACCTCCGGCGATCTTCATCTGGACGATGTCTTGAACGCCGCGATTCTTCCAAAGAGCATCCTCGACCTCTTGAGCTTCATTGTCCTGAAGATAAAGTGTAGGACTGGAGCCGTTCTCGGCAGGATTGGCCTTTCGCCTGCCCAATTCTCCCTTCTTTATGAGCGCGTTGTACGCTGTCCTCTGGCCGCGCCAAATGGGTGCCAGTTCTGAAATTGGGATAAGCGCTGCATGGGCGATCTCCGCTCCCTCGCGCACGATGAAAGCAAAGTGCGTAATGCGGGCCCGACGTGCGCCCTCAATATACTGTCTTATCGACCCTTCCGAATCGCCGTCCTTCGCCTTTGCAATCAATTGGGAGGCGTACCTGACGCTCCTGTCTTGCGCGGCCTTGCGCGACGGCCAGCAAAGCTTCACGCGGATGCGAATCGATTGCCTTGTTGGGTCCGTTCCTTGTATGGTCTGCGACTGGCTCATCTTCATGGGGTCGAAGCTGTCGCCCGCGACGGTGAAACCTCGAGCCTCGAGGAAAGGACGCACCATCTTGCGCGTTAAGTGCTCTGCCTCATGGCTTTCCGTGGAGCGAAATGGCCTCTTTTCCATCACGATCTCTCTTTCGTGCCTGCCCCGGCCGCAGCACTTGCCTATCCCTCTTCCGCCTCGCGCAGCTTGGCGATCACCGTGAAGTCCTCAAGCGTAGTCGTGTCTCCCTTAATCTCCCCATGCGTGGCCAATTCCCGCAGCAGCCGCCGCATGATCTTGCCGCTGCGCGTCTTGGGTAGCTGCTCAGTAAAACGGATATCGTCCGGCCGCGCCAGCGACCCAATCTCCTTCGAGACCCACTTTCGCAGCTCGTCCTTCAACTCATCGCTGGGTTGATTTCCGCTTTCAAGCGATACAAATGCGGAAATTGCCTGGCCCTTCAGTTCGTCCGGCCGTCCCACCACCGCCGCCTCGGCCACCTTGGGATGCGCCACCAGCGCCGACTCCACCTCCATGGTCCCAAGCCTGTGGCCGCTCACGTTGATCACGTCGTCCACGCGGCCCATCAGCCAGAAATAGCCATCGGCATCCATGCGCGCGCCATCCCCGGTAAAGTAGCAGCCCGGCACGTCGCTCCAGTAAGTCTGACGGTAGCGCTCAGGATCGCCAAAAATGGTGCGGGCCATCGAAGGCCACGGCTTGCGGATCACCAGCAACCCCCCGCTGCCCGCCGGCACAGGGACGCCCTCGCGCGTAACCACCTCCGGCTCAATGCCGAAAAAAGGCCGCGTGGCCGAGCCCGGCTTGGTGGGCACGGCGCCGGGGATGGGCGCAACCATGATCGATCCCGTCTCCGTCTGCCACCACGTATCCACGATCGGGCAGCGGTTGTGGCCGATCTTCTCCCGGTACCACATCCACGCTTCGGGATTGATAGGTTCGCCCACTGTCCCCAGCAGCCGCAGCGAGTCCAGCTTGTATTTCTCCACGTGCCGGTCGCCCCACTTGATGAAAGCGCGAATGGCCGTCGGCGCGGTGTAGAAGATGCTCACCTGGTGGTCGTCGATGATCTTCCAGAATCGGGAAAAATCCGGCCAGTTCGGCGCGCCTTCATACATAAGCACCGTCGCGCCGTTTGCGAGCGGCCCATACACCACATACGAGTGCCCGGTCACCCAGCCGATGTCCGCCGTGCACCAGTAGACGTCCTCGTCGCGAATATCGAAAACATACTTGGTCGTCAGGTAGGTCTGCACCGCGTAGCCACCCGTGGAGTGCACCAACCCCTTCGGTTTTCCGGTAGTGCCGGAGGTGTAAAGAATGTACAGCGGATCTTCTGAATCCAGTTCCTCCGCCGCGCATTCCGGCGCAGCCTTGGCCATCAGCTCGTGCCACCAGTGGTCGCGGCCCTCCACCATGTTCACGGGCGTTCCGGTGCGGCGATAGACGACCACATTCTTCACCGTGCGGCATGCGGCCATCGCCTCGTCCACGGTCTGTTTCAGCTTGATCTCGCCGCCGCGGCGATAGCTGCTGTCCTGGGTCAGGACGGCCACGCATTCCGAGTCGTTGACGCGGTCGGCAATGGCGTTGGCGGCAAATCCCCCAAAAATGACCGAGTGCACAGCCCCGATGCGCGCGCAGGCCAGCAGCGCGATGGCCAGCTCCGGCGTCATGCCCATATAGATGGCCACGCGGTCGCCCTTCCGGATGCCCAGCCCCTTGAGCGCATTGGCAAACCGCTGCACCTCGGCGTGCAGTTCGGCATAGGTGAGCCGCCGCACCTCGCCGGGCTCGCCTTCCCAGACGATCGCGATCTTGTCGCGCCGCGCCCCCAGCGCGTGGCGGTCGACGCAGTTGTAGCTGAGGTTCAGCTTGCCGCCCACAAACCACTTGGCCCTCGGCAAATCCCACTCCAGCACCTTGTCCCAGGGCTTGAACCAGTGCAACTCCCTGGCTGCCTCGGCCCAAAAGCTCTCTGGATCCTCGATGGACTTCTTGTAGAGCGCCTCGTACTCTTCGAGGCTTTTGATGTGAGCCTTCGCACTGAACTCCGGCGGCGGCGGAAAAAGACGGTTTTCGCGCAGGGTGGAGTCGATATCGCGATTGGCAACATTGGAAAATGGCACGGAAGACATGAAGACGTCCTTTAGGCGGAAGAGAAATTAAATGGCTCACGGCGCGTCCTGGAACGACGTTCCCAAAGAGGTCCGTGTGGGTGTCACTGTAACGAGGTGGGGGCACAATCGGCAAGCGGCGGAGGACCGTCAGCGGTGAAGGCGAGTCTCGAAGACCACGCCGATGGCAAAGAAACCGAGAATAGAATAGTGCCAGAGATGGGCTGACTGGAGTTGCCTCCTCTCAAGACCTGGACTCCGTAGACCTCGGGCAGGAAGGAAGCCGGCGATGCTTCTTGAACTCGGCAGAACGCTCTCCTTTTTCCTCAGCCTGCTCTCGCTCTTTCCAGTGCTGGTGAGCGCGTTCTTTGAGCCGGGAAGCCGATGGCAGGAGCGCCTCACCGTAATCCTGCTCAATTGTGCGCTCGCCGCCTGCATCTGTTTTGCCAGCGGCCTGCTGTTTTCCTGGCCGGCGCGGACCAACCCCGATGCAGGCCAGCCGCTCCTGTCCACATTGCCCGTGCGCATGTTCTTATGGGCCATGGCGGCCATGGCCGTCCTGTTTGCACTCTCCTGGTACCTGGAGGTGTATTACCTGCCCCTCATCCCCCACGATTGCTGCAGACGACCCTGATTGCATCCTTGCTATCAGGCATACCGCTTCCGATGCCAGATCCATGCCGTCCGGATAATCTCATCCAACTGCGTATATTTCGGCTTCCAGCCCAGCGTACGGATCGCCTTTTCCGAGCTGGCCACCAGCACCGCCGGATCGCCGGGGCGCCGTGGGTGAACCTCGGCCGGAATCGCGTGCCCGGTCACGCGCCGCGCCGACTCGATGACCTCGCGAACGCTGAACCCCTGGCCATTGCCCAGATTGAAAATCAATCTGCCTTCCGTCTCCAAAGCCGTCAGAGCCAGCAAATGCGCGTCGGCCAGGTCGGAGACGTGGATGTAGTCGCGGATGCAGGTCCCGTCCGGCGTCGCGTAGTCATCGCCGTAAATGCGGATCGACGCGCGACGGCCCAGGGCGACATCGAGAACCAACGGAATCAGGTGGGACTCCGGCTCATGCGCCTCGCCGCGGGTCACGCCGCCCGGCCCCTCCGGCGCCCCTGCCACGTTGAAATAGCGGAGCGAGGCATAACGCAGCCCGTGAATGCGATGGAACCAGCCCAGCATCTGCTCCACCAGCAGCTTCGACTCGCCATAGGCGTTGGTGGGCAGCAGGCGTGCATCCTCCTTGATCGGAACCGACTCAGGCTCCCCGTAGACCGCCGCGGTGGAAGAGAAAACCAGCCGGCGAGGACCGTGGGCAAGGACTGCCTCCAGCAGCGCCAGCGTGGAAGCGGTGTTGTTGCGGAAAAAGATTTCAGGCCGCATCATCGACTCGCCGGCCTCGATGAGGGCCGCCATGTGGAGCACGCCGTCGAAAGGTTGGCCTTGGCTCTTGGCGGCGATGAAGAGGCTCTCAAGGAGCGGCCGGTCCGCCAGTTCGCCCTCCACAAACTCCACCCCCGGCGGCAGCAGATCCCGGCGGCCGTGACTCAGATTGTCGAAGACAACCGCCTGGTGTCCCCGCTCGGCAAGAAGCTGCGCCAGCGTGCCACCGATATACCCCGCACCGCCGGTAACTAGTATCTTCACAAAATAGTGTCCTTTCTTTGGAACTTTGGTGTACGATGCACGTATTACTACAGGGTGTTGGCTGGGACGGTCTTCGGACCTGCGACCTTGAGGCAGTCGCCTTCGAGACGGCTTTAACCCAAAAGTATTGTTTGAACAGCGCCGTTTTTTGATGTTGACGCTGAGCACTATCACTGCCGAAATCGTCTTAACGCAAGCCGGCAATTGGTTTCCCAGGCCGGGAAGCAAGAATTGTAACCTTGCAGGGCGGATGCCATGGGCAGGAATTGGAGCGGCTCAATGCCCAGGGTCTCTGCGACTGAAAGTGCGAGGGTTTCGGATTGCATCAGAGCGATGCCGCGTGGCAGTTGCTGCGGCTTTCCCTGGCCATCCTCAACTGGCATACTGAAGCTTTGCTCTTTCGCCCCAACGGATTCATCGCAGATACACCGTATTCGGGTCATGCGGCCCGGCCAAACCCGGCAAAATTGCTCCAGAACCCGATCGCCAAACGTCAACCCATCGGCGACCAAATTGCATCTAACCGAATATGGCGAGGATAGACAACTGCCTGGTGCCAGCCGAGTGATCACGAATCGGAATTGCGCACGGGTCACGGGGGATAAAAATTCCCTGTTTGGGTTTCGATCCTGAATGGGGTGCCATATCCGATGATGCGTGAACGGAAAAACTGATTCTGCGCCGTCTTGACGGACGCTCTCGAGGATTAAACTCATGTCTGTGACCTACTATCCCGGAAGATCCAACTTTGGATTGCTGCCCGAACCTGAGGGGCGGATGCGCTCGTTTATCACCAGCATGTTTATTAACGTGGTGATCCTCGCGCTGATGATCTATGTCGGCGCCACGGTCAAGCATGTGATGGAGGTGCACAGGTACGAGCAGACTGAGCTGTTCGTCCCCACGACTCCGCCGCCTACCCCCAAGGTCAAGGTTCCACCGCCGCCCAAGCTGCCGCCGCCGCCCAAGACGCCGGAGGTCAAGTTTGAGGCTCCCAAAATCCGTCTGCCCAAGCCGGAGCCTAGGCCTGACGTGAAACCGATCCAGATGGAAGCCAAGCTGGCGCTGCCGACCGTCAAGCCAGCCAAAGCGGCGGTTATCCTTGCGCCTCAGCCCAAGGCCGCGCTTGCGGCGGCCATGCCGGCGCAGGACAACCACGTCAAGCCCTCCACCGCGCCCGTGCACCTGGGACAGACCTTTGGCGTCACGCCGAACCCCAATGCCACGCGCCCGGCCACCGTCGCGGCCATCGGCAACCCGTATGGCGGCATGCAGGGCCCGGCTGTCGCGCCTCATGGAGTCGTCGGCTCCACAGGCATTGGCAATGGGCTCAAATCCGGTTCCAACGCTGGTGTGGTGGGCAAAGTGGCTTCCGTCGGAATTCCGGGCGGCACCGCCACCACCGGCACTTATAGCGGCGGCAAAGTTGGCTCAGCCGGCATTCCCACCGTCACCGCCGTAGTCGCTCCGGCCCGGATGGCGAACGAACAGCCGGCCTCTACCAATCTTGAGGTGCTCTCCAAGCCGCCGGTGCAGTACACAAACGAGGCCCGGCAATTGAAGGTCCAGGGCGATGTGATTTTGCGGGTTACGTTTACTGCTTCCGGACAGGTGCTAGTGCAGGGTTTGGTACGTGGGCTGGGGCATGGCTTAGATGACGAGGCCCGCCGGGTGGCACAGCAGATAAAATTTCGTCCAGCTACACGCAACGGACAGGCAGTCGACTTGACCACCAATATCACCATTTCCTTTCAGTTGGCGTAGCATTTATGAAGCACGCAGAGTCAAAGACTGTAGTCTGTCTGCCCAAGCCCAAACAGCACCGTCGGCTCGGGAAAGAGTTGGAAGAACCCACCCTAGGAGTTTGACATGACGTTTCGGAAGATCTCCCTCACTTTCCTGTTCATCACGATGAGTGTGGCATGCGCGCACGCGAAGAAGAAGGAACCCAAGTACCAGTTGGCGCACCAGCTCACTCCCGAACAGGCCGCGCTCGTCGAAAAGGCCATAGGACAGGAAAAGGTGTTGGTCAAGAATATTCAACTCCGCACGCCCCTGGTGGAAACCTACATTCAGGACACACGCCCCGATGACAAGCTCTATCAAGTGCCCATCGATGACCAGTACACCCTGAGCCGGGTTGACTTTGGCAAAGGATTCGTTGACAAGACCTACTCGCCCAGGGGCAAGGAAACCGGAAAACACGGCTTCTTCAAGGGTTCGTTCGCCGCCATGGCCGGGCTCACCAAAGCGCTGGGCATGCAGCGCTTTACCTACAACCCGGTCGGCTTCATGCAGATGATGTTTCTCGATCCCACCAGCTTTGACCAGCAGCACTATGTCTTCAGCTATGTGCGCCGCGAGTTTCTGGGGTCGATCCGTACCTGGGTTTACGACGTGCACCCCAAGGTCCCGGGCATGGGCCGGTTCTACGGCCGTGTATGGATCGAAGATCAGGATGGCAACATTGTCCGCTTCAACGGCACTTACACCGGACCCAGCTCGGACGACGACTCCAGATTCTACTTCCACTTCGACAGTTGGCGGATGAACATGCAACCCAACCTCTGGTTGCCGGTCGCCGTTTATGTCGAGGAAACGGAACGCCCCGGCACCAGCAAAGCGATCGGCCTCAGGGCTCAAACTCACTTCTGGGGCTACGCGCTCAAGCTGCCCACGCGGGATAGCGAAAACGTGAGCGTGAAGGTGGACGACGCGGTGGACAAGAGCCAGGACTCGCAGGACGTGGGCCCGCTGCAGGCTTCCCGCGCCTGGGTCACGCAGGCGGAGAACAATGTGCTCGACCGGCTGGAAGAGGCCGGCCTGGCTGCGCCCCTCGCCCCCGGCGGCTTTGAAACCACCGCCCTGGATCAGATCGTCATCAACCTGGCCGTGCCCAATAACCTGGCGTTTACTGACCCAGTGCATTGCCGGATTCTGCTCACCACCACCCTCGAAGCCACCACCGTCGGCAACACCATCCTCATCAGCAAGGGTCTGATTGACACCATGCCAAACGAGGAATCTTTCGCCTCGGTGATTGCCATGGAACTGGCCCACGTGGCGCTCGGACACCACATCGATACTCGCTACGCCTTCAATGACCGCCTGCTCTTTCCCGACGAATCGACCTTCCAGCGCATCAACATGTACCACTCCGACGCGGACAACGCCTCCGCCGCCAGGCAGGCCATGGCCTACCTGCAAAACTCCATGTACAAGGACAGGTTGCCCAACGCGGGTCTCTACTACGCGGAGCTGGTGAGCCGGGAAAAAGAACTGAAGGCTCTGAACACACCCAAGCTCGGCGATTCCCTGCTCAAGCTCGACGGAACTCCCTGGATGGCCGAACTGCAGAGGATGGCGCCCAAGCTGAACTGGGACGATCTTACCCAGAGAGCGGCCCTGCCTTTGGGGAGCTGGCTGAAGACCGACCCCTGGGATGACAAGGTGCACCTGCTCAACGCGAAGGTTTATGCGTACATGAACCCGCGCGACAAGATGCCGTTTGAAGTGACGCCGGTTTTCTACAGGCTGCAGCGCTACGATGTGGCCAATCTCAACGCGCCGCCGGTGCCCGGCTCGAACGCGGCGCCGGCCCAGCCGGCTGCGGGCGACCCCCCGGCAGCGAACGGGCCTGCAGCGCAACCGGCCGCGGGCAATCCTGCGCCACCGGCTGCGAATGTGCCGGCAGCGCAACCGGCCGCGGCTGACCCGGCGGCTCCGGCCACCAATGCGCCTTCAACACAACCCGCGACAGGCGATCAGCCGGCCACTCCGCCGGAAAATCCCCCTCCGCCACCGCCGGCGGCGCAACCCGCACCCACACAATAAGTCACACTTCGAGAACCCCGGCCACTTTGTTCATCCTGGCCGGGGTTCGCGCATGATTACGAACCAGCGGAAAAGCATCCCCATTGCATGGATCGGCTTCCTACCTCAACGAGAGTCTCGGTTCGGTTCCGTCGTAGCTCTCTGACCCCGGATTGGATGTGCCCTGTGCTCTTGAAGCGATTGTTTTTTTCTTTTTTCGTCGCCCTGCTTGCCGCCGCAGCTTTATCAGCACGCGCGCAAGTGGAGCCCTCGGCCTATGCCCCGCAGCTTTCCGTCACCGCCGGTGCCCTGGCCTCCGGCTTCCAGCCCGACTACGCGGGAGGGTTCGTGGCTCAGGCCGCCCCCAACCGTCTGTATGGCCCCGGCGTTTACGTGGACGTGAAGGTTACCCACTGGATTCAGGCCGAAGCGGAAGGCCGCTGGCTGCGCTATAACCAGTACCTGAACATCAACGAGAGCAATTACCTGATCGGCCCCCGGCTGCCGTTCCCGCGCCTCCGCGTCTGGCGCGCCACCCCTTATGCCAAGGTACTCATCGGCCTGGGGAAGATGAATTTCGAATTCAACTCGGCCACCGGCAGCTTCACTGACGTTGCCTACGGCGGCGGCGTGGACATCAAGGTGACCAGGCGCATCAGCATCCGCGCCATCGACTTCGAGTACCAGCAGTGGCCGAAATGGTTGAACAGTTCGCTCTATCCCTACGGCGCCAGCGTCGGCATCGGCTACAAGATTTTCTGAGGGCGTTCCACCCAAGACAACGAGGGCCGTTCCAATGGAGTGGCCCTCGTTGTATCAATGGGATTACTCACCGGTCTTGCGCAGCGAAGCCTGAAGTTCGAGCACCTGCAACTGCACCTGCTTCACTTCCTTCAGCAAGTCCACCTTGCTTCGGCTGATACGATAACCCAGCTCATTAACTGCTCCTGCGAAAAACAGGACTCCCGCAAAAGCGTCAAAGCCGATGTGTCCATTTGTGTCGAGCTTCGGGCCCCAAGTAGAATTGACCACCATAAAGACGGCAACCGCAAGCCACATAAGCACTCTGGCCGGAAACTTTTCCCCCCAGAAAATTGCCTTCTCGTGCTTTGCCAACAAGGACGCCGTTTCCTCGCGGTAGGCTGCAAGATTCTCTGGCTGCGGCAAACGCGCCAGCAATCGCTCGCGCATACTTTCATTTCGCTTGTCCATAACTTCCTCCACTCAGAACTTCTTTCATCGCCCGCTTCGCGTAATGCATGCGGGATTTCACTGTGCCTTCGGAGCACCCCACAACTTCCGCGATCTCCGCCACCGACAAGTCTTCAAGAAAATGCAGCACCAGCACCTCGCGATGCTTGAGGTTAATCTGACTCAATGCCTGATGAATCGCCGCCGCATCTTCATCCGCAAACGAGGGCTCCTCGGCCTCCTGAAAGTCTTCGAGCTGAACCTTCTCAGCCTGTTCCCTTGAATAGTTTTTGCGGATGCGATCCACCGCGATACCATGCGTGATCGAATACATCCACGACCGCACAGAGCCAGGGTCCTTCAGCTTCCGGATGCCGCGAAATACTTTGATCCACACGTCCTGCAACACGTCGAGCCCGCTGTCTGGATTGCCCGTCAAGCTGGCCGCGTAGTAGAGCAATGGCCGCTCCATGACAGCAATTAGATCCTCGAATGCGCCCGTTTCGCCCGCCTGGCATCGCAGCGCAAGCCATTCGTACTGCGTTCGATCTGCGCTCTCGATCTGCATCCATTCCTATGTCGAAGCCGAGGGGTCCGCGGTTCAATTCATCCAACAGAAATTTTGAACAGCAAAAAGGCCACTCGCGAAGAGTGGCCCTTTGATTGTTCTGGTTGATGTTCAGCGGGAACGTGCGGCGCAAGCCGCGTCTGCCCCACCGCAGGTGGCTGCCCCACCGCAGGTGGCTGCCCCACCGCAGGTGGCTGCCCCACCGCAGGTGGCTGCCCCACCGCAGGTGGTTAGGCGGGCGAGGGCGAGCCCTCGGGGTAATTCGGTCCGCCCCGGCTGCCTTCCGGCTTGAGGACCTGTTGCGTCCCGCTCCCCGTATCGCTGGGTGAAGCCAGCACGGAGCGGAGCGGAGGCAGTGCCTGGCCCTCGATCAGCATTCTCACCTCTTCGGCGTCAATGGTCTCGCGCTCCAGCAGCGCCGCGGCAATGCGGTGCATCGCGTCGGCATGGGATTCCACAATCGAATGAGCCGATTGGTAGGCCTCGTCGATCAGGCGGCGCACTTCCAAGTCGATCTGACGGGCCGTCTCTTCAGAGAAATCGCGATGCTGCGCGATCTCGCGCCCCAGGAAGATCTGCTCCTCCTTTTTGCCAAAAGTGAGCGGACCCAGGCGGCTCATGCCGTACTCGCAAACCATGCGCCGTGCCAGATCGGTTGCGCTTTCAATATCGCTGCCCGCGCCGGTGGACATCTGGTTGAGGAAAATTTCCTCGGCCACGCGTCCGCCGTAAGCAATGGCCAGATTCGCCTCCAGGTATTCGCGCGTGTAGTTGTGCCGGTCGCCAGGCAAAAAGATGGTGACGCCCAACGCCATGCCGCGCGGAATGATGGTGACCTTGTGAATGGGGTCGGAGTGCTCGCGCCGGAACGATACCATCGCGTGGCCGGCCTCGTGATACGCCGTCACTCGCTTCTCTTCCTCGGTCAGCAGCATCGACTTGCGCTCGGCGCCCATCAGCACCTTGTCCTTGGCCACTTCGAAGTCGTACATGGTGACCTGCTTGCGGTTCACGCGCGCGGCATTCAGCGCTGCCTCATTCACCATGTTCGCCAGGTCGGCGCCGCTGAAGCCCGGTGTTCCGCGCGCCAGCACATTCAGGTTGGTGTCGTCGGAGACCGGGACCTTCTTCACATGCACGCGGAGAATTTCCTCGCGCCCGCGCACATCCGGAAGGCCCACCACCACGCGGCGGTCAAAGCGCCCCGGCCTGAGCAGTGCGGGATCCAGCACGTCCGGCCGGTTGGTGGCCGCCACCAGGATCACGCCATCGTTCGATTCAAAGCCGTCCATCTCGACGAGCAGTTGGTTCAGCGTCTGCTCGCGTTCATCGTGACCGCCGCCCAGTCCGGCGCCGCGATGACGTCCCACAGCGTCAATCTCGTCGATGAAGATGATGCAGGGAGCATTCTTCTTGCCCTGCTCGAAGAGGTCGCGAACGCGGCTCGCGCCCACGCCCACAAACATTTCCACAAAGTCCGATCCCGAAATCGAGAAGAACGGCACATTGGCCTCGCCGGCCACAGCACGCGCCAGCAACGTCTTGCCTGTTCCCGGAGGGCCCACCAGCAACACGCCCTTGGGAATGCGCCCGCCCAGCTTCTGGAACCTCTGCGGCTCGCGCAGGTATTCAATGATCTCCTTCAGTTCTTCCTTGGCCTCATCCACGCCGGCCACATCCTTGAAGGTGATCTTCTTCTGCTGCATCGAGAGCAGCCGCGCGCGGCTCTTGCCGAACGATAGCGCCTTGTTCCCGCCACTCTGCATCTGCCGCATGAAGAAGAACCAGATGGCGCCCAGCAGAACAAACGGACCTACATTCAGCAGCAGCGGCCACAGCAGGTTGGTCTGCGGCTCCTTGATGGAGAAATTCACATTGGAGGCCAGCATCGCCTTTTGCAGGTCTTCGTAGTTCGTCCCTACCGTCGTGTGGAACTGGTCCTTGGGCGATGCCTTCAGGTGCCCACGCAGATCGGGGCCCTGGATCGCCGCGTCCAGCACCTGCCCCTGCTGAACCTTGCTGTAGAGATCGGAATAGGGAATCTCCGTGTCCTTGCTCATGCTGGCGCTCTTCTGCCACACAGTGAACAGAAGCATGAGGCAAACAAGGATAAAGACCCAGAACATGATTGATTTGACGGTCGAATTCACCAGGATTCCTCTTTCCCGACGGGGGAGTAAGCGCTCAAAAGAACCTCCAGCACCGCCTACGACATCCTTAATAGACGCGCCTAACTTCCTTGAAGACACAGAAAGTTCGCATCGCCCGGGCAAGAGACACGGGTGTCCCACTGCCAGGATGTGCAGTAACACCAATTGTACTCCCAAGATGGAGAAACTTGAAGGCAGACCCTGTAAACCTTGTAGGTGCATCTTCTAACCCAAATGGGCCAGAACCCGTGCCCCGTTCGTGTCTCCTTTCAGGGCATGTTCTCTCATCGCGGCCTCCACTCGGAGCCTACTATGCGCCTTCTCCCTCCAGGGTGGTCGCCACCACGCGGATTCCAGGCTCCGGCTCCAGTTCCGCGCCCTTCATCCACACGATCCGGCCATCCACTTCGAGCACCGGCCAAAGCGTCCGCCCGCTTCCCGTCACTCGCAGGCGTTCCAGCACGTCCTTCACCTTGCGCTGACCGCTCGAGTAGCGCAGCCGCACCCGGTCGCCTGCCTTCCAGTTGCGCAGTCGGCCAACCATTCCGTCCCCCGCGTCCGCACCGACGACTTCAATCCGCAGCCGAATTCCGAACGCAGAAGCCGCGACTTCCCCCGGAACCGCCACGCTGAACTCGGGCACTGCCGTCGCCGCACCTGTTCTGGCAACCAATGACGGCTCCCTGGCGAGCCGCAACTCGCGCGGGGTTCGCTCACCGCGCAGACCCCGCGCCACTTCGCGCTTCTGCCCTGCGCGGCCGGTGAGCGCCAGTGCGCGCAGCGCCTCCGTCGAGCGAAAATCGAGCACCGCGCCCAACTGCTCCGCCGCGTAGCGCAAAAGCCTGCGCTGCATGGCGGGCGCCAGCGGAGCGAGCCGGGTGACATCGAGAGCGATCCCTTGGCCGGCGGCGCGCCCTCCGCCCCGGACCGGCCTGCCGGCCATCACCAATTGCGGTCCCATGCGGGCCAATTCGGCTTGCCACCACGCCTCCTCGTCGCGAGCCAGCGTGGCCATCTGCGCCAGGTGTTCACGCAGCCGCGGATTCCAGCCCTCCAGCAAAGGCAGCAACTCGTGGCGCAGCCGGTTGCGGGTAAATGCCGGATCGCGGTTCGACGAGTCCTCCCGCCAGTCCTGTCCCAGCGAGTTCAAATAGGCTTCCACCTCGATCCGCGCCGTATCCAGCAGCGGACGCAGAATCCGGCCCTCCGGAAACTTGACCTCCGGGTGAATGCCGCTCAGTCCTTCTGTCCACGCCCCGCGCAGAAACTTGCCCAGCACCGTCTCCGCCTGATCGTCGCGGGTATGCGCCGTAGCCACCGCCTCCACCGCGCCCGACGCCATCAGTTGTCGAAACCAGCCATAACGCAGCCGCCGCGCCGCATGTTCAATGGACTCCGCAGCCTTCTCCATTCCGTGGTTGCCTGACGCCGCGGTAGCCCCCGCTTCGAGCGCGGTATCCACTCTCGCCGCGTGGAAAGGCAGACCGAGTTCCCCCGCCAGCGCGCGCGCAAAATCGAGGTCCCCGTCGGCGTCGACCCCGCGCAGGCCGTGATGCAGGTGCGCGACATGCAGCACCAGGCCCAGTTCCGCGCTCCGCGCCGCCAGCGCCCGCAGCAACGCCACCGAATCCGCGCCGCCTGACAGGCCCACCGCCAGCCGCATGCCCGGCTTGAGCAACGTCGTATCGATTGGCAGTTTCATTTCCGGCATGATGGGCGGCGTTCGGCGCATCCCAAAATCATACGGTGTTTCCGGCGCGTGAACACGGTGCCCCACCGCAGGTGGCCTATACTGGGCAGCATGTTGGAGACACGCGCAGCCACCGCGGCCGACGCCGCGCTCATCACTGCCCATCGGCGGGCCATGTTCGCCGCCATGGGCCGCACTCAGGACTCAATTTTGGACGCCATGTGCCGCAACTTCCTGCCCTGGGTCACCCGCATGATCGTCGAAGGAAAATACGTTGGCTGGATTACCGAAGACGACAACCGCGCCGTCGCCTCTGCCGGCCTGCTGGTGCTGGACTGGCCGCCGCACCCCCTCGACCCCACCTCGGAGCACCGCGGCTACCTGCTGAACGTTTTTGTCGAGCCCGACTACCGCAAGCGCGGCCTGGCTCACGCCCTCGTCGACCTCTGCGTGTCCGAAGCGTATCGCAGGGGCCTGCGGGTTGTGGCCCTCCATACCTCCGACGCCGCCCGCCCCGTCTACGAGTCCTTCGGCTTCCGCTCCACCAGCGAAATGCTCTACGTCGAACCGGTCGAGGGGTGACGCCGGCAAGCGACGGGTGCCCCAGGTCTCGCTTTTGAGACCTGGGATTCGCAACCCCTTTACGTCATATGCACCCGGGGCCGGATGCAATGCCAACAAGGAATGTATACTTCACCCGTTATGCAAGTATTCGCGATTCTTCCCGCTGCAGGGCTGGGTACACGGATGTCCGGGCCGCAGCCCAAACAGTTTCTGGCTCTCGATGGCCTCCCCATCCTGATCCATTCGCTGCGCGCCTTTGCCGCCGTCAAGCGCATGACGGCAATATACCTGGCCGTGCGCAAACCCGAGATGGAGCGCGTGCAGGCGCAGGTAGCCGAGTACGCATCCGAACATGGCTTTGCCGGCCGTGTGCATGTAGTCGAAGGCGGCGACAACCGCCAGGAATCGGTCTCCCACGCTCTGGCCGCTCTGCCCGCCCAGCCTGACGATATTGTGCTTGTCCACGACGCGGTCCGTCCGCTGATCGATGTGGCCACCATCGACCGCACCATCGACGCGGTGGTCGAGTTCGGGGCGGCCATCGTCGGCCTGCCGGCAGTCGACACCATCAAGCAGGTGGAGCGCACCGCGCATGGCGCACTGGTCACTTCCACCATTCCCCGCGAATTTATTGTGCTGGCGCAGACCCCGCAGGGCTTTCGCTACGGGCTGCTGCAGCGCGCCTTCGCCGAGGCCACAGCGGACGGCTTTGTGGGCACCGACGAAGCCTCAGTCGTCGAACGCGCCGGCCAGCCTGTAGCCGTGGTGCATGGTTCTCAGGTTAATCTGAAGATTACGCAGCCGGGCGACCTGGAGTTGGCAGAGTTCTATCTGCACCAGCGCGCCCGCTGACTCCGCCGTAGCGAGTGTGGACGCTCGCTAACGGCCAGCTCATTTATACGCAAGGCACGTACACCATGGATACACGCATCGGATTTGGCTGGGACTCACACGCATTCAAGCCGGGCGTCCCGCTGCGCCTTGGCGGACTCACGCTCAACCACCCCGAAGGCCTCGCCGGCCATTCCGATGGCGATGTGCTGCTGCACGCCATTACCGACGCTCTGCTCGGCGCCGTCGCCGCTGGCGATATCGGCAGCTACTTTCCCCCCGGCGACCCGCGCTGGAAAGACGCCGACTCCTCCGTCTTCATCAATCTCGCGCTCGAAGAGCTGGAAAATGCCGGCTACCGCATCGTCAATATCGACACCACGCTCGTACTCGCCGCTCCCAAAATCGTTCCGGTTGCCGGCGAGATGCGTGCCCGCGTCGCCGACCTGCTGGGCATCGACATCGACCAGATCAGCATCAAGGCCAAGACCCCCGAGGGCATGAACCTGGACCACGTCGCCCAATGCCACGCCATCGCGCTGGTCGAGCGTATACAGGAGCCGGAAGACCTGAAAAAAATGAGCGCGGTCATCGAAACCCAGCGCCAGCTCGAAGACGTCGTCGAAGACCTGCTCAGCTCCGTTCACGGCGTCCCAAAAAAGCGCGTCGCCGTGCCCGTCTACGATACCGAGGACATTACGTAGAAGCTATTTCGTAACCCTTCGCTTCTCCACAATTCGCGAACCCCAAACCGCCGTCGCCCTTTATTTTAGGGATTTTGATTGCGGATTCGTTCAATCGGCCTTACCTTGTCTCCAGAGTTCCCATCCCACTTCGGAGTGTTCTCGATGCACTATCTTGCCCTGATCCTGCAAAATCAGCCCGATCCCGAAGCTATCAGGAACATGGCCATGGCGATGTTGGCGATTTTCCCGCTGATCATGCTCATCGTTCTGGCCATCATCATCGTGCCCACCTGGTTCGTTTGCAAGAAGGCCGGCTTTTCGCCCTGGCTCTCCCTTCTGGTCATCGTTCCGCTGGGAGGCATGGTGTTGCTCTATGTGCTGGCCTTTTCAGAGTGGCGGGTGGTGCCCGTGGCCCAGCCAGGCTGGATGCCGCAACCGCCCTACCCGCCCCAGCCGCCCTACCCGCCTCAGCCGCCCCAGGCATGAGCCGGTACAAAACTGCTGCGAAGGCCGAATGCTAGCATCGTGATTGGAAAGATACCGTCACGATGCCTGAATCCGCTCCCTCCGCGGCAATAACTATGACCAACTCAAATCCGGAAATTCCCGCTGCGCGCACTCCCTCCAACTTCCTTCAGGGCCTAATCGCCGAAGACGTGCGCACCAAAAAGTTCGGCGACGCCCAGGTCCAGACTCGCTTTCCCCCCGAGCCCAACGGCTACCTCCACATTGGCCACGCCAAGGCCATCTGCATCGACTTCGGCCTGGCCGACGAATTCGGCGGCAAAACCAACCTGCGCTTCGACGACACAAATCCCGAAAAAGAAGAACAGGAGTACGTCGATTCCATCCAGCGCGACGTCCGCTGGCTCGGCTTCGACTGGGAACGTCTCTGCTACGCCTCCGACTACTTCCCCCAGTTCTACGAGTGGGCATTGCAGCTCATCAAGGCCGGCAAGGCCTACGTTGATGACCTCTCTGCCGACCAGATCCGCCAGCATCGAGGCACCCTCACCGAGCCCGGCAAACCAAGTCCCTTCCGCAACCGCTCTGTCGAAGAGAATCTTGACCTCTTCCACAGAATGAAGTCCGGCGAATTCCCCGACGGCAGCCGCGTCCTGCGCGCCAAGATCGACATGGCCTCGCCCAACGTCAACATGCGCGATCCCGTCATGTACCGTATCCTCCACGCCGCGCACCACCGCACCGGCGACACGTGGTGCATCTACCCCATGTACGACTACGCGCACGGCCAGTCGGACTCCATCGAGCGCGTCACCCACTCCATGTGCACCCTCGAGTTCGCTGACCACCAGCCCCTGTACAAGTGGTATATTGCCCAGCTCGGCATCTTTCCTTCCGAGCAAATCGAATTCGACCGTCTCAACCTCACCTACACCCTGCTCTCTAAACGTAAGTTGTTGCAGCTCGTAAGTGAAAAGCGCGTGAGCGCATGGGACGATCCCCGCATGCCCACCCTTTCCGGCTTGCGCCGCCGCGGCTTTACTCCTGAAGCCATCCGCGCCTTCTGCGCCGCCATCGGCGTCTCGCGCACCAACGGCATCATCGACATCGAAATGCTCGAGCACTTCCAGCGCGACGACCTCAACCGCCGCGCTTCCCGCGCCATGGCCGTCCTGCGTCCCCTCAAGCTGGTCATCGACAACTATCCTGCCGGCCCCAACGCCGAAGGCGTAAACGCGAGTCAGGAAGAGTTCGTCGAAGTCCAGAACAACCCCGAGGACCCCTCCGCCGGCGCACGCCCGGTGCCTTTCTCAGGCGAGATATTTATCGATCAAGACGACTTCCGCGAGATTCCCCCGCCCAAGTACTACCGCCTCTCTCCAGGCAAAGAGGTGCGCCTGCGCAACGCCTACTTCATCACCGCCCAGCACGTGGTTAAAGATTCATCCGGCAACATCGTCGAGGTCCACTGCACTTACGATCCGTTGAGCCGCGGCGGCAACTCTCCCGACGGCCGCAAGGTCAAGTCCACCATCCACTGGGTCTCGGCAGCCCACGCCATCTCCGCAGAAATCCGTCTCTACGACAAGCTCTTCCTCAAGCCCAATCCCAGCGACGTCGCGGAGGGTCCCGACGGTCACACGAGTAAGGACGTCCTCGCCAATCTCAACCCCAACTCCCTCGAGATTCTCTTGGGTGCCAAGCTTGAACCTTCTCTCGCCAACGCCCGCCCCGGCGACCCCTTCCAGTTCGAGCGCGTCGGCTACTTCTGCCTCGACCCAGATTCGACCCCCGACTCCACTCTGCGCCATCTAGTCTTCAACCGCACCCTCCCGCTCAAAGACTCCTGGGCCAAGATCGAAAAGAAATCCGGCGCATAAAACCGGATGCCGCAGTTCTCCGAAGGAACATCGGAGGGAGCTGGGGCCTTCAGGCCCCTGAACTTCGCCTCGCAAGAGAAGAGGCTTTAGCCGCGGGCCTTTCGTTTAGGTCGCTGAG